>MDSV01057024.1_pt1 | contig 10364 bp, 10 predicted proteins | sample 810851 | NCBI WGS metagenome assembly MDSV01 (sample SAMN05326640, study PRJNA326480) | marine metagenome | isolation source: seawater | place: Atlantic Ocean: North East | collected 2012
ATTCAAAAAATCTTCCTATGACTTTAGATTGGATAAAAAAACAAGTTAACCTTATCAAAGGCACAATAAATAATACTCAACTTATTAATGACGGGTTTGATTTTATATATCTAGGAATATTTTATGAAAGAGCAGATTTTACAGCACGTATAATTGATGTTAAGTATTACATATTGTTACCAAGCAGTTCTTATGTAGGCACGCAGATTGATAATTTTCAATGGAGTATAATGCTAAGATCTGTATCAGCATATCGCGGGTTTAAATGGGCATATGGAAACAGTCAAATTGATTATACAAAAATAATTGATTTTCTTATTCTCAGCGGATTATGCCCTAGATCAATTTTTTATGCACTTGATAAGATTCAGTATCATCTTGGAAGACTAACCAGATACTATGAATCTGATAATAAAGCCTTTAGAAATATAAAAGCAATTCACAAGGGCTTTACGAATAGTTCAGCAGATGAAATTATCGAGTTTGGTCTTCATGAATTTTTAACAAAATTTATTGATGATATGTCTTCTACATATTCTGATTTAGAAGACGTATATTTTCTTGGTATTGATAAATGATTATTAAGATAAATTACAAAACATCATATGAGTTTACATCACGTGTTCCTAGATTAGTCCAATCATTAAACATATATCCAACTGAATGTAAAAATCAAAAAGTTATTGACTGTGACATTAGGGTATCAGTAGGCAAACTTGTTGAAAATTCGGTTGATGCTTTGGGTCACAAGACATTTAATATTTACATTAAAAACTTGGAAGAGCCTCAAACGATAACCATGAGAAGTACAATAGAAACTAGAGATTTTTCGGGGATAATGAAAGGGCTTAATGAATCTGTCCACCCCAGCTGTTTTCTTAGGCAAACAAACCTAACGATGCCGAATAATAAAATAATAAATTTAGTAAAAACTAACAGCAAAAAAAATTCTGTAGAATTTTGTCATGAACTAAATAATGCTGTAGGACAATCAATAATGTATTTATCCGGATCAACTAATATTTACACATCTGCTAGAGACGCGATAGAACAAGGTTCTGGGGTATGTCAGGATTTCTCTCATATTCTCATTGGTCTTGCAAGATCACATAATTTTCCTGCAAGATATGTGAATGGGTTTCTTTTAGATGATTCTGAAATTGCAGAAAATGACACTCATGCATGGGTGGAGATATACATTAATGACTTAGGTTGGGTTGGTTTTGATCCATGTCATAAAAGATGTATTAATGATAAATACATAAGAGTAGGTTGTGGTTATGATTTTTCATTTTCGCCAATAATTAAGGGTGTTAAAAGCAATTTCGATGGTCAGGAGTACATGAGTAAAAAGCTCAGTGTTCAAGCTCAATCATCTCAATGAATACCAATACCAATAGCAGTTTAGTTTAAGTTATCATTTATCAAAACTTTATGTAAAAGTTCTGCCCGGTGTTCGTTAGCAAGAGCGCTAGGATGTTGATCTAACTCATGTATGTAGAATCTTTGATCAAGATTTTCCCTCTTATCTGCAAGAGAAACATCTACTAAATTATCGGCGATACCTGCAAGTTCAACAATCAAGCTTTCATTTGTCCATTTTGTATTTGTAAGGCGCTCATCAGCTGCGCCTATGTATGCAATTACCAGTAAAGCATTATTGTCTAAAGACAACCTTTTAATCTCTTTGATTATTTCTATATACAACTTCATATCATAATCAGTAATTATATTTTCATCATTACTGGTTGCTTGTTTTATAAGTTGCATGATGTTTGATTTTGAAATAACTTTAGTCCAGAAGCTGCCCTGGTCATTATAATTGCAAACACCTTTAAGTTTGAGAGATCCCATTAGAAACATATATCGGGGTGTTCCATCAGAATAAGCTTTTTTACAGGAACTTCTTAAAGAGTGCCAAGGCGCAGTAACTAAAATATTAATACTGCCTGATTTAGAAGAAGTGATACCTTGTTGAATATTATATAATGCCTGATGCAATCCATACCCATGCACTCCAAGATTTTTTACTGAGATTCCATGATTTTCATTTAAAAAGTAACCAAGCGTCTCGTTGTCATTCAACCCTTCACCAAATACATAAGAACCACCATAAATAAAAGCATCATAATTTTCTGACACTACATCTTTTCGGTATCCATCAGGTCCAATAGTGTAAACCACATCATAGATTGTTTCTCCAGATGTTGTGAGTTTTACGCTAGTATGAATACCTGGTGATAGACGATATCCAAATTTAGGTATACGTTGGAAGTAGTTGTCAGATGTGTAACTAGAACCGGGAGCGTATGTTACTAGAGCTTGATTAGGTTTAAGAAAGGTAGGAATTAAATACTCTGCAATAGTTAGTATTAAACCCATTGAGAAAATAGGAATAGCTAGAACTCTAATTTTCTGAAATTTTATTGCAATAACTAATGTAAATAAAACCAGAGCTATTAACAAGAGCTGGAAACTCTGTAAATTCCAACTAAATAGTAGCAATATAGAGCTTCCAATAAAAATTAAAATAGATATTTTATTAATCAAGTTCATAACGCTCTTCATAATTCTCTTTTAGGCTTTCATCTTGTTCTTCTTTAATTAACAAGTAGTTTCCCACAGCCAGTAAATCTAAATTGGTACCCATAAAACACTTGAATGCATCTACTGTTGAGCAAACTATTGGCTCACCGCGAACATTAAATGATGTATTAACAACTAATGGACAGCCAGTCTTCTCCTTAAATTTAGATATCACTGCATGATAACGTGGATTTGTCTCAGCATGGACTGTTTGGATACGTGCTGAATAGTCAACATGGGTAATAGCGGGTATAGAAGAACGAGGAACATTTAATTTATCAATACCAAACAATGATTCTTCCTCAGTAGTCATAGTGCGGCGTTTGTTTTTCTTAACATTCGCGACCAAAAGCATATATGGACTGTCAGTATCATGTTCAAACCAATCATTTACATCTTCTCGAAGAATACTTGGAGCAAATGGACGAAAGCTCTCACGATATTTAACTTTAAGATTTAGTTGCTTCTGCATTACAGGGGATCGAGGATCAGCAATGATACTTCGTCCTCCAAGTGCGCGCGGACCAAATTCCATTCGGCCTTGCATCCAACCTACAGCTCTTTCACTTGCTAATGCAGAAGCAACTTGTTCTATAAGTTCCTTTTCTGTGAGCTTTTTAAAAACTGCGCCACATGCTTTTAATTCAGTTTCTATTTCATCATCACTAAATTCGGGACCAAGATAAGCACCCTTCATCGAATCTCTATGAACAGGAATTGTTCTTTTTTTGTTATAATGCAAGTGCCAAATTGATAACGCAGCACCAAGCGCACCACCTGCATCACCAGCTGCAGGTTGAATCCATATATTATCAAATATTTTTTCTCGCAACAGAACACCATTAGCAACACAGTTAAGCGCAACCCCACCAGCTAAGCAAAGATTTCGTTCACCTGTCTCTTTGGCAATGCTTTTTGCTAATCGACTAACAATATCCTCTGTGACTTTCTGAATTGATGCTGCTAAGTCCATTTCACGTTGCGTTAGTTCTGCTTCTGCGGCGCGTGGTGGACCTCCAAATAAATTATCAAATTTCTTATTTGTCATTGTTAACCCAGTTGCATAGTCAAAGTAGCTCATATCCAATTGGAAGCTGCCATCATCTGCTAGGACGATTAGTTTTTCATATATTAATTTTGAATAACGAGGTTCACCATATGGCGCTAAACCCATAACTTTATATTCACCAGAGTTGACCTTGAAACCTGTGTAATATGTAAATGCTGAATAAAGAAGCCCAAGTGAATGCGGGAAATGTATTTCCTTAAGCACTCTCAATTTATTATCCTTACCTACCGCTAAAGATGTAGTAGTCCACTCACCTACACCATCAAGTGTAAGTATCGCCGCGCTTTCAAATGGGGAAGGATAGAATGCACTTGCTGCATGAGATAAGTGATGTTCTGAAAACATTAGACGTTCATTCCAATCGAGATTTTCATCTAAAGTAGTTTTTAGTTCTTTAACAAGTGCAGATTTCTGAAATAATTTTTCTTTAATCCACAAGGGCATTGCCATTGTAAAACTTTTAAAGCCTTTTGGCGCAAACGCTAGGTAGGTCTCCAGTAAACGTTCGAACTTAACAAATGGTTTTTCATAAAAAACAACTTTATCAATTTGACTAGCTGCAATATTAGCTTCTTTTAAACAGTATTTGATAGCATGTTGGGGAAATCCTGAATCATGTTTTTTACGTGTAAACCTCTCTTCTTGTGCTGCAGCAATTATTTTACCGTCATGAAGCATACAAGCCGCACTGTCATGATAAAAGGCTGAGATCCCTAAGATGTACATTCATCTTCTCCTTAGAATATCGTGTAAATAAATGGCGCTACAACTGAACCCTGAGCAACTATCAAAAGTCCTCCTAGTATTAGCATTACAATAATAATTGGCGCAAGCCATAGCTTCTTACGCACAGAAAGAAACATCCAAAGTTCTTTCAAAAATTCCATCATCTATATTCCTTTAAAATTGCCGCTTGAAATCAGTTTGAGGTGAGTCCTGCGAACGATGAATCCAGTGACTTTTATTTTTAACTTTTCGCAAGCGGAGTTCGTCACGTCCAAATACTCGAATAACGATACTATAGGGAGTGATTAATCCAAAAAAAATAATACCCAAAACAATTGGACTAATAATCTTTCCTAGAAGGAATCCAAATCGCATCCATAATTTATTTAACGGTAATAATAGGTCGGCTTTAAAAAGTGTAATGATTAAAAAAAGCAATGCTACAAAAAGCATCACTTGAACTACTGTCTGGTTTTGTGTGTAAATAAAGTAAGCAGCAAGCATGAAAAAGACTAGACTAAAAAAGAAGCCGAATTTTCGATTGGATGGGAGTACTACTTGTGCATGCTTCATTTTATTTTTCTTCCTAGCTAAACCAGATATAAATATTACTTCAATACTATTATAATTTAATCATATCAGACTAATACGGCGATTTACATGGTTACCTAAATCAGAGTGTAATTATAAAATAAACTTATAACATTTTCCGGATGCTTTAATTAAGTCTACGTTAGATTAGTTTTTTATAGTAAGATTAAAAAAATGAATAAAGTACAAGATGATGATTTAGACTTATTTCGAGTCTTCGAGACACTTCGAGATGGTAAAAATTTAATATTTTTATTTATTACCCTTGCTGTATTATCTGGAGCCGCTTATATTTTTTTCTCAACTCCTGTTTATGAGTCAAAAATAAAGATTGGTATAAATACAACCTCTTCGTTTTATAACCTAAAAACTGCACCAAAAGATTTTAAAAAAAAGTTTTACTCTGAATCTGTGTTTAAAGAATGGAAAAAAGAGAATCCTACTTCAATTAGTTTTGAGGATTTTAGTATAGTGAGAGAAATTGATGGTTATCCAATGAAAAATACTCAACGTCTCGCTACTTTTGAGCGTAGAAAGAAAACGCCTTCTTATATAAGTATTAATTCTCTTGAATTATCAGTGCTCAATGATTTTTATAAATATTCAAACTATATCAATAAATCAATGATAGAGGATTATACTGTTAAAGCTAAACAAGAGCTAAAACTTATTGAGAAACGTTATAAGAAAATACTAACATCAAATAAAAATATTATTGATAAAGTATTAGATATGGATAGATATATTAGCGATATAAACAAAGAGGGTAAAGTATTTGAAATAGATCCCCCATCAGTGCCTAAGCAGGTTCGACCTAAGTCTTCAAGGATACTTGTAATATCTTTTTTACTAGGCTTAATTATTGGCAGTTCTTATGTATTAATTCAAGCTGCTTATCGTAAGAGAAAAAAGTTAATGTAAGGATTATAAATTAAATAAAAGAAAAGCATATGATTAGAAGCACAGCAAAAATATTTAGAAATTTAGCAAGAAAATTCATTCAACTTCAACCCGAAAAAGAAATCACAGATAGGGATTTAGAATATTTACTTTGGATTAGTAATTTATATTTACAAATTAAATCCATTCCAGGGCACATTGCGGAAGTGGGTGTTGCAGGAGGAAGAAACACAGTACTCTTTGGACGACTTATCCAAATACATGGAGATAGCAGTGTTCGACAGTATATTGGCTTCGATACATTTAATGGTTATAACAAAAAAGATTTACAACGCGATAACCACCTCGCTCAAAATACAGAACATTGGAAAGCTTTCTCAAAAAAAGGAGTTTTGGAAAGATGTATTGATAACGGCATTGAAAAAGAAATAGAACTATTCGAAGGAGATGCTGAATTTTCTGTACCAAAAATTTTAGCAGAACATACAGGAAAAAAATTCCAAGCTAGCAAAGCTAGGTTTGCAATAGTCTACATTGACTGTAACGCATACGGTGTCGCCTTAAAATCTATGCAGGCATTCCTTCCGCACATGGTCCCAGGTAGTATTTTCGCTATAGATGAAAAGATGCAAGGAGGAGAAAGTGAAGCTATGATTGAATTTGCAAAAGTTAATAAACTTAACATTGAAAAGCCAGGTATAAATCAAGTTCCAATGTTAATAAGACTACCTAAATAAATATTAAAAATGTTAATTTTAAAATGCATAATATAAATATCAATTTTGGTTTTATTCACCAAGAAAAATTTATAAAAACCGAAGAGGTGGAAGCGTTAAATAATAAATTTGAGTATATAAATAATAAAAAACTTTATTCATCACCTTGTGATCATATAATACAATTAACTCCTAAAGAGACGTACATCGATCCAGTATTTGAAAGGGTATGCAAGAAAATCGAACACTTTTTTGCCAATAATATTGGATTAACTGATCTTAAGCTAGCCAAGCTTTGGCTTGTTACTTCTCAAAATAAAAATACAGATTCATCGATACTTCCTTACATACCTCATTTTGATAAGCATAGATGTTTAAAAGCTATGGTTTATCTTCATGATGTAACTGAAAAACATGGTCCTATACACCTTGGTCAGATAAGTAATCATGTAAATATTGAGAATCGAAGAAATGAATTACCTTCTAACTACAAAGCGCTTGGATTAAATATTATTAATGAGGAAGACATCTTAGACAAAATGATTCCAATGACTGGACTAGCTGGTGATGTTGTGTTCTTCGATACTAATGCCCCACACAAAGCTGGTATTGTAAAAAAAGACCATGAAAGACGTGTATTAAGGTTTGACTTTGACCTTGACGGTTTGAATGCAAAATCTTCCTTTATAAAACGAGTTCTGAGTAGGTTCTACAAGTAAAGAGCATAGAAATTCAGAAATCATGGTATGTGAAGATATGCTTCTATTAAACTAAAAATAAGATCTCAAGCAACATGTGAGCAACATAATTTGAAATGATATTATCTTTGATAACTATTATTTGCTATTCTTACTGAAACAAGCAACAAGAAATAAGAAATAAGAAATAATAAGATATGTCTAAAAATTCTAGAAAAATTGTAGTTGTAAGTGGAGGGTTCGACCCGATCCACTCAGGTCATATCGCTTATTTCAAATCAGCAAAAGAACTCGGTAATCAACTTATTGTCGCTTTGAACAGTGATAATTGGTTAAAAAAGAAAAAAGGCTCATGCTTTATGCCTTTCAGTGAAAGAAAATTAGTTATCGAGCATTTAATGATGGTTGATAACGTAATTAGTTTTGAAGATGATGACACAGGAAGTGCAAAAAATGCGTTACTAAAAGTTAAAGAGATGCATCCAAATGACCAGATTATTTTTGCAAATGGAGGTGACAGAAATCAAGTGAATATACCTGAGATGGATGTAGAAGGAATAAGATTCGTATTTAGTGTTGGTGGTAATGATAAAAAAAATTCGTCTTCATGGATTCTAAAGAGATGGAAAAACTATACTGAGGATAGAGTATGGGGTTCATTTACTAATATACTCGAGGGAAAGCATGTAAAAGTAAAAGAACTTATAGTGCACCCGGGAAAAGGAACAAGCTTTCAGAAACATTTCCAAAGAGACGAGTTATGGTTGGTGAGTAAAGGAAAATGTATTATAAATTATAGTAAATTAGACCCTGATGATAGAGAAAGTGTTCAGCTAGAAACATTTGATCAACACTTTGCGCCTATCCGTCAGTGGCATCAAATCACTAATCCATTTAATGAAGCATGTCATATTATAGAGATACAATATGGCGAAGCTTGCAATGAAAAAGATATTGAGAAAGTTGAAGATTACTCCGAAACCTTAAGTGTAAAAAAAGTTTAAACATTCATTTATGATAAGACATAGTTATTTAAATAAACTTTGAAATGATTAAATTATGATTGATCGAATTCTAAATGGCGATAAGGAACTGGCGTTAATTATTCGTCATAACTTTCATCAGGATGGCATTGAGTTTTTCACTCCTAATTCTTACTCACAGCAGATTGGTTATATGAATCACCCTGTTGGACATGTTATTCCGCCTCATGTACATAATCCTGTTATACGTGAAGTTGAATATACCAAAGAAGTTCTTTTTATTAAGAGTGGCCGGTTGAGAGTAGATTTTTATTCAGAAGAAAAGGAGTACCTTGAAAGTACCATTTTGGAAACCGGAGATGTAATTCTTCTTGCGTTCGGAGGACATGGTTTTGAAATGCTTGAACCTACAGAAATTATTGAAGTCAAACAAGGACCATACTCCGGAGATAGCGATAAAACAAGATTTGAACCAGCTAACAAGAGCACTATAAAATTAAGAGGAACTGATTGAATGATACCTATCAACGAACCATTATTAGATGGTAATGAAAAAAAGTATTTATTAGAGTGTATCGAAACAGGATGGATTTCTTCTGATGGTCCTTTCGTTAAGAAGTTTGAAAAAAAATTTTCTGAATTTGTTAATCGCAAATACGGTGTTGCGCTAACGAATGGATCGGCTGCAATTGATGTTGCAATAGAGTCCTTAGGTATAGTTGCTGGTGATGAGGTAATTATGCCAACTTTTACAATTATATCATGTATCAACCAAATTATTAGAGTTGGAGCCAGACCAGTATTAATAGATAGTGATCCTGAAACATGGAATATGGACGTAACAAAAATTGAAACAAAGATTACTTCTCGAACTAAAGCAATAATCGTCGTACATATTTACGGGTTACCTGTAGATATGGATCCAGTATTGGAAATTGCTAAGAAATATAATTTAAAAATTATTGAAGATGCGGCAGAAATGCATGGACAGACATATAAGGGTAAACCTTGTGGTAGTTTTGGTGATATCAGTACATTTAGTTTTTACGCAAACAAACATGTCACTACAGGTGAAGGTGGTATGGTTGTGACAAACTCTGACCAATTAGTAAAAGACAGTCGGAGTCTGAGGAACCTCTGTTTTCAAGCTGAGAAACGATTTGTGCATGAACGTTTAGGATGGAATTTACGTATGACTAATTTACAAGCAGCGCTGGGATTAGCTCAGCTAGAGCAGCTTGAAAAATTTGTACAACGAAAACGTCACATAGGTAATCTTTATAATGAGTTATTATCAGGGCTCCCAAATGTCACGCTCCCATTACCTAAAACAGATTATGCTGAAAATATTTTTTGGGTTTATGGTATTTTACTTAATGATGATTTTAACGTTGACGCTGAAATGGTTATGGGAAAACTAAATAAAAAAGGAATAGGAACCCGACCATTTTTTTGTCCTATGCATATGCAGCCAGTATTAAAAAAAATGGGTTTATTTTTGGGAGAGCATTACCCAGTTGCAGAGAAACTTTATCGTAAAGGCTTTTATATTCCGAGTGGTATGGCATTAACTGATGATCAAATCAAGGAGTCAGCACTTGCAGTAAAAGAGGTTCTGCGATGAATGAAGTTTACGATAGCTATGCACAATACTACGATTTATTGTATAAAGATAAGGATTATATTTCTGAGGTAAATTATATTGTTTCTCACATTAGTAAAGATGCGCCGAAAGCAAAACACATACTCGAATTAGGTTGCGGAACTGGAGCTCATGCTGAGCATCTTGCAAGAAGAGGTTATATTGTTCATGGAATAGATATGAGTGAGAAAATGCTTGTCAGCGCTGAGAAGCGCAAGGAAGGATTACCCATAGAGATTGCAAATAGACTATCATTTAGCTTAGGCGATATACGCTCTATTCGAACTGGAAAAATATATGATGTTGTGATTTCGCTTTTCCATGTTATGAGTTATCAATTAAGTGATAATGATTTAATTGGAGCCTTTGACACTGCACAAACACATTTAGCGCAAGGCGGTCTTTTTTTGTATGACTTTTGGTATGACCAGTCTGTATTAACTCAAAGACCAG
>MDSV01113079.1_pt1 | contig 10364 bp, 9 predicted proteins | sample 810851 | NCBI WGS metagenome assembly MDSV01 (sample SAMN05326640, study PRJNA326480) | marine metagenome | isolation source: seawater | place: Atlantic Ocean: North East | collected 2012
GTGTACATTACACTACGTTGTAACAACAATTTGCTATAAAACACTCTCGTAGTTAGGTAGGCACAGCCTTTTGCTGGTGTGCTAGGACCCTGCTACTTTACATAACGCTGCGACATGCTCTTGCTACGTGGTACCTACGGTACCTACGGTACCACAGTATACCACTACCGCAGTATTAGCGGCAACAACCAACTCCAGCAACTCTTTTTGAGGCCACTGCGGATGCACAAAGGCCAAGCTAGAGGAGAGGATGGCAGTGAATTTTAGGTATCCTTTTTCTCCAATTCTTCTTGTGTTGGTCCGCGCGCGGCAGGGCACTACGGCTATTGAGGGGCTCGAGTCAGGAGATTGCCGCAAAAAAATGCTGATATCCAGAGACGTGGGCGTCATTGTAACTGGGCCACCACGCTCCGGCACGACGATATTGGGAAAACTAATTGACAACATTCCGGGGCTCTACTCTGGTTTCGAGCTTGGATTTCTTGAGGGCCGCACTCCAATGGAATATCCCTTTGTCTCCATGCTCGGCCCCATGGAATTCCGACGGGGCAATCAAATTGGCGACCTCGCTATGTGGGGCGTCCAAGAAACAGATAGACAGCGACTCAAAGAAGTAGCATGTTTGGCTGACATGTACGAATTACTTCGCGAGGTTTCTCCTTATCTGAGAAAAATGCCCAATGCAAGCATCTTGGACAAATGTCCTGCGTATTCCAAACACCTGAACACTGTACTTGCAAGGGCACCACCTAACACTCCTTGCATTTTCATATACAAGAACATGCCTGACAAAGTCCATCGTGACCTTGCACAAGGGCCTTTTGCGAAGCAGATTCTATTCTTAAATTTCTATGACTTTCTTTCTGACATTCACAAAGTAATGAGCGATGTATTCAATTTTATTGGAGGCTTCCGTGGTGTTCAACACGTCTGGAAAGAGACTTATGTGAACGCAACGGGGTATTTTGAAAAGTACGAGCCGGTTTTTGGCCCTGCTATTGCTCGTGTGCTTCAAAGGCGCGCACGCTTTGATCCATCGGGAGGCAAGTGTGACAGGAAGACTCTGCAAATGAGCCAAGGGAAAAAATGCCATTCTGAATAAACTAATTATAACAGTTATTAATTAAGGGAGACCATAAAAAAAGAACAAGCTCAAGGGCCTTCTCCCTGCTCAGCCAGGCCCGGGAAGGGGGGTACCTGCGCGGCGCGCCGAGCCCGGGCCGGAGGCCCGGTGGTAAGGGGGGGGTCGTTGTGACCGTGACTTCAGCGAGTGTACATTACACTACGTTGTAACAACAATTTGCTATAAAACACTCTCGTAGTTAGGTAGGCACAGCCTTTGGCTGGTGTGCTAGGACCCTGCTACATTACATAACGCTGCGACATACTCTTGCTACGTACCTACGGTAGGTACCGTAGGTACCTACGGTACGGTACCTACGGTAAGTACCGTAGGTATCCAAGCTGTACCGTTGTATAATGGGTGAAGTCGCAGCACTTCGTGCAGAACTCGATCAGGTGCGTTCAATGGCCAACCCACCGATGATACCATCCAGTCTGATTATTAGGCCCGCGAAGAGTCAAATAGGGTCATACTGGAGAATGAACGATTAATAGATGAAAAAGATGCCATTGAACGACGCGTGCATTCAGTCGCGGACGCGAAGCTAACACAAATGGAGGAAAGCTTTGAGACTAGGATTGCGCAAGCTAGAGCCGAAGCCAGTCACAAAGTTGAGACAATTCGCAGAGAGCTAGAACAGCTCCGGCGTGCTGCAAGTGGTGATTCTTGCGGTTGGGAAGAAAATAAAAATGGCACATTTTCCAATATAGAAACTGGTGAGACTGGGGTCACGACAATACCTGAAGCTTTGGCTTTTGCCCGTGCAGTCCAGCGCATAGATGACCTTGGTAACCAGGAAGAGACTGCCAAGATGTCTCAAAAGCTTGCTAAACAAAGCGAAACTAAGAGACGCGAGCTTGACATCAAGCTCAACGAAGCACGAGCAGATGCACGTGCGCAAAGGGAAATTCTTGCCAACTGGGTGTCCACTGCGAAGACAATAGAAACATCATTTTCTTCACACCTCTCCTGCTTGAATTCTACATGTGGTGCTCTTAACCTGAAAGATGCATTTTTAGCCCAAAAAAACAACGTGCTGCGTCGAAGTCTATTTAGAGTGAACCATGCAGTAGCTTCCTTGAAAGAGTTGCGCGACGCGCTTAAGCTCGCAGAAGCTAGCAAGGCAAGCCTAGAGTCCAGGGTCCATCAACTCCAAGTGTCATTCAAAGATACGCAGCAGGAGCTCGACAGCCTGCGTAACTCGCTCACAAGTGCAGTTGAAACCGAGGTTAAACCTATTCGCCTTGAGATATGTAAAGCTAGAGATGCACTGTCTCGTGAGCGCTTGGCTCGTATGGTAGAGCGGCGCCAGTTTGCAGCACTTTGGCCTTCGGGGCATTTAGCACCAATGGCACTTCGCCTTCATGTTGATGCATCTGGCAGCAAGAGACAGATTTTAGTTAATGCGGCGTGCATTGCAGCAGCTGACGCTGAGATCAAACGTGAAATCCGACGACGAGTTGCGGACGCCTCTAGGTGGAGCCAGAAAGCAGATGATTATGGTCGTAAGTACTTTGTGCACTCTGACAGTGGTGAGGCTGCGTGGGAGCCACCTTCTGCAATGCTGTTTTGTCTGTGCCAAAAGCTCAACAATGATTGCGCCACTAAGTGCCACGCTTGCTAGGTATGAACCGCCCCCTGGGCGTGATGAACTCGGCAATAGTGTTAGCGTTGATCCATCCACAGGGATGCAGCCAAAAGTATCTAGCGCGGTGAGTGAGTCTATTGAAGGAAACAATGCAACAATGCGCACCTCTGTGCATCTTCAATCAATCAGAGCAAGAACGTCAATACTTGTAGGGAAAAGACTATCGAAGGACATAAGCTACCAGTATGGGAGAAAATGGAGGATGAATGGGGCCAAACATCGTGGAAAGACAAATCAACCGGGAATATTACCTGGACTAAGCCACCCGAACTAGACAAAAACACCACGACAGCTACAGAAGAGCAGCAAGCAGGTAGCTTGACGGATGGCCATATAGAGTTTGAGATTCCACAGATAAGCGATGATCATAATGAAACAAATTTATCGAGCGACGACGAGAGCGCACCCATAGCATGTGATAGCGCTGCTACTTTTTTGTATGTTGGCGAAAAACGCTGTTGCCGTCTGGAACAGCAAAGACGGCGTGCCACCATGGCCGCACGGATTGCACTTGCATTCTTGGAGGAGACTGCTTTGGGCTACCGTGCGCGCCTACAGGCTTACCTTGTCGGTGATGAGGCAGAAAATGATGCGCCTGCATTTGTTGACGCACATGCACTTCGTGTACTTGCAGCTGGGAATGATGGCTGGCGATATATTTCGCGAAGCGAACGCAAAGTGGGCAGGATTCGAGCAGAGGCAACAAGGATTGCCTTTGGATCACAAAGCAAGGTCGAGACACCGGCAACCTCGCGGTGTCCAACGAAATATCAGTTACCAGCTCATTTAAATACTCAGCTTCATCAAGCTTCAAAGGATTCAATCAATCAACACGCAAATACGAGCATCGAGCCCACAATACTCCATCCTCCACTTGAACATCTTTCGAAACCCATTCTATCTGATGGCAACATACCTCTTGATAAACTGCGCTCTTGCCTGGAAACCACAGTGCGTCCTTGTGTCGGACCACATGCTATCCCCCTGGTGACTATATAGAGCCCCCTATATAGGCTTTGCACGAAAGCAATCTCTCTACACAGCTGCTAAGCGTCCATCGCCGGGTTGAAGCCATATCATATGGGCTGCTTTCTACTCTGGACAGGTCGCATCTTGACATTTCTAGTCCCTTCGCCCACAAACCAACCTCACACCTCGATCGACTCCCTCTAGCCTCCGAAGATTTTTGCGTGGTGCATAGTCAACTGGCATTGCTGAGGTCAACGTTACAGCCTCCAAATGAAATCATTCCTGAATTTAAAGTTGGGTATTCATCTTGCTGGATGGATATGACGCCGTCCGCCACGCATACGTGCAAAATGAAAACCATGCTTCAGATTCTTGCTGCAGAACTTGTGTTATCGGGACTTGATGATAGACCGGTACTCTCACGATGCAGTGTTGCTGGTAATTACGACCCGGCCGTGGCAATAGATATTAGCCCCCTCGTCCAAGCTCTTGATGCTAACATTGATATTGATCACAAGGATGGCAGCTTCATCGAGACTGCAAGCCACCCTGGAGGGACATCGGCGAATTCTCTTGATTCTGGTGGCAATACTTTACCCTTAAGCATGGTTTCCCACCAAAAAACGCTGCTCTCCATTAAAGACGCGACCTTTTTCTTGAATGAAGTTTGTTGCGTCGTCCACTTGCATAGAATGAGCATTTATCCGGAGTTGAGTGTTTGTAGGTTGCACAGCTACTCGACAAAGGCAAAAGACAACGGGACTCAATCGTGCAGCTTGCTCTAGCTGATGTGCCAAATCAGCAGCCTGGATGTTCACCACTTGGTTTTACCAAATCTCAGGAGTCTGATTGCCGAGTGCTAAATTCCAAGTTTACTTCCAGCCTCAAAAAGAATGGACCTTTGATCTTGATGGAATCCGTAATCACGCACGAGGGTGCTCTTGGTTCACTGCTTACACAGTCCACGCAGCTTAATGCGGCTGCATGGATTGATCACAAAGCATGTTCCAATAAACTTAGTCTTCAAATCACAAGGCTCCGTTGTTCAGTTACACGTCACAAAGATAAGCTTAGCGATGCGAACAGGCATGCGCAAGATGCTCAAGCTCTGCTTAGTGCACTTGAAGGTGCTTCCGAACAATCAGCGGTAATCGAGAACCACAAGCTTGTGTGTGGGGACCGATATGAGGATATTACCCGCGAAACAGTGCATAGCTGCCGTGCTATTGAGGCTCTGGCGCAAATAAAAGTAGAGGCTAGGGCAGAGTACAGGCGTGGAGAATGGCTCTTGAAAAGAGCTCGCTATTCTGCAACAGTACGCGCTTCGCAGATAGTAGAGCGCGCTCGCCAAGCTCGAGCACTTGTTTGGCTGCAGCATTGCCTTAAAGTTGCCTGTACGGAGCATAACCGCACTTGCTTGGCACACAAGCTCAACAAGAACACACCTATTGATCGCGTGATAGCTTCTAGACTCAGATGTTTGAATATTCTAGAACAGCTCCGCAGAGAAGGCCGACATAGACGCTCTTTACAGGAAATGGAGCTCCTGTTTTTTCGCTCAGAGATACGGCGACTACTGAACGACCATGAGTCGCAAAAGGAGCGCATTTCTCTACTCGAGTCAATCTCAATTGCGCGTGTAGAATGTGATCACGTTCCAATCCGTGTTCCTTTTGTGCAAAGAAAAAGTATCACCAGAAAACCCCATTTAGGCTATGCTGGGCCTCCACGCCGCAATCACCACATGGCGAGTCTACAGACATAGAGAAACAACCTCTGTCTTGGTTTCGAATCTTAGGGTATTGGAATCTCGAGTTGCGGCGGCATACGCAAAACTAGCATTGCTCGAAAACTCTCGGCGCTTAGCTCGGTTTCGTGAGCTGAGGCAAAGAAATGAATGTTTGTCAAGCTCAACATCACGCACACGGCCGGCTTCTGAACCAAGTAGCGATCCACTTGCTGTTTCTGAAGTGCAGGACTCGACAGTGAGTCTACGTTTTGTTCCGTTGCCCGGCAACGTGATGACTACTTCGAGTAATGTTACTTCGAGTAATCTGGCATACAATCAGGTCCCACAGAGGGATCTTCGTAGTAAATCACGGCGGATAATTCGATCAACATTTTCTGCCGTCTTGCATCAGGATCACCGCGCTCACCTTGCCATCGCGGAATTGTGCCAGCAGCTTTTGGATGAACGAACTTCACACAGGCGCCTCCGCGCTGCCGCGCTTGTTGCTGGACTGCGATCTACGAACACAGCTAAACATCTTGCCCAGAAATTTCGCAATAGGGCGGTTAGCGAAAGACTCATGTCACAGCAGGATACTCTTCAAGAAGCACGGGAGTCTTGAATCAGCGTATATTTGATTGTAGTTCTGACTCTAACTTTGCATATAGGCGAGATGATATCGAGATGAAACTCCAACGCGACATTGCGGACTACAGGAAACAATTGGACCTTCACACTGCCCTTTCCGAAACTCTCCGGCACGCTCTGAGCCTAGAGCAAGCTCAGAGAAAAAGGGGGGAAACGAAGATTGACAGAATGACCCAAGTAATTGCAAAATTAAGAGCACGTTCTTGTGATGAGATATACTACGAACGGGCGCATTCTACGCGACTCAAGCTTTGGGTGCACACCATGCTAGCCACTTTGCTGAAGACAAGCAAAGGTATTATGCATCGGGAAGTTTTACTTCATCGGCAGAAGATGATTAACATGAAGGTTCAACGTACCTTGCGCTCGGATCTATGGCGGCAAAAGACTGCAGTGCACGCGCTTGGTATGGACACTTCGGCCCTTTTTCTTTTTTTCACACAGCGGATTGCAAATATAGCTGGCACCCACAAATCATTTAACAATGCACTGCGTAATGCGGCCGGTGTCTATCAATTGGTATTTATTTAACCAATAGACATTTTTACTTCAGGTGGGAATGGGGTGGTTCCGGTCTTAGCAGCGCTATGCTGTTCGCCTCGTCGCGAGCTTCGTCGTTTGAGTGTTAAGGCTCTTGCAGCTCTAACTTGGAATGGCCATACAGAAAGTCGCAAGCTTGGGTCCGACATGCAAGAACAATGGCGTCTTTGGGTAGACGTAGTAGTCGGGCGCAGAGAGCAAATGAAGTCTAGTATTGGCCAGTCTTTAGCCCGAGACGGCATCCTCCCAGGCAGAGCATGCCAGCTTAGCTCCCAGTGTCTCAGAAGTCCTCGATGGGTTACTGTTGCACGTCGACAGTGGGCGCTACGTCACAGAAGGATTCTCGAGGAACCTAATCATGCTAACATGCAGCATGCCGTCAGGAATAGAAGTAGCGAGGGCTACTTTGGATTGGAAACTTTTCGCAGGGTACTGCCACAAGAAAACTCGACACCCTTTATCAGAACGTTACTATTGTTTTCACATGATCGTGATCAGGACTGTGTGCTTTCTGCTGTAAAGGGGCTTGCCAGCGTATCCTTTAATGCAGATAATGCTTCATTCCTCGGATTGAAGCATGGGCTAATCAGTTCTCTAGTCAATCTGGTGCAACACCCTCGCACAGAAATAGTTTCTTTGGCTTGCGATGTCAGAACTGAGTTGAACACTCTCTTGATCATCGAATTGTTTATTGTGTTGTGCTTTCTTAGGCGGCAGCCAATCTAGCCTTTAAACACCAGTGCAATCAAGAGATGCTAGGCAAAGCTGGACTAGTGGAGATTCTAATAGAAAAACTTAAGAATTTCCCCCCCCCAACTTCAATAGACCCTTGTCTACAAGTGGACTGCAAACTTTCTCTTTTGGAATCGCGTACACAGAAGCAAGACTGCGACCTGGATGCCATAGACTCGGCCACATGTGCCCTTGCCAATGTGCTTTCCCTTCACACGCCAAACACTATCCGGCTCTTGGCTGTGGGGGGGCTTGAAGTTATTTTCAAAATATTTCACTCCCATTCATACTTCTTGGTAGATTTGCTTGACTTTGACAAGGAAATAAGAATCCGAGGGAATGCAGCAAATGTGCTTACAAATGTTCTTGCCGCGATGAGGGAAGAGGGGTGCTTACAAAATGGCCCCTTTGGCAAACGTTTGCGTGACAACGAAACAAATAAACAACTCCAGTCACTGGCGCCGGCCCTCATTTCGCTGTGCGCAGTCAGCCTTCAAAGTGCAAGACGGGCAGCTGCTTTGCTTCTTGGGAATCTTGCGCTTGAATCTGAGTTGCGAGTCGCACTTGGGGAGGGGGGTGCTATAGAAGCCTTGTGGTCAGCTTATGTCCAAGCATCGGACAAGGATCAGTGCAATATTACTTTGTGGGCTCTTTCAAATCTTGTTTGGTCAAGCCGTGCAAACCAAGAGCGTTGTGGACCGTTCTTGGAGTCAGCTGTCTCAGCAGCTTACAAAAGTGCTCATACCTTTCGACAACCGCAAAAGTGGACTCAATCTGCTGTCAAGCACAACAACATTGTTCTTGAGCGGGCATGGACTTTGTGCCTGGTGGCAAATGCTCTCTACTTCAATGAGCCCAATAGAGCTCGACTCATATGCTCGTGCGATAGTATAGAAAAACTTGTTGTGCTGGCTGGGCCTTACGAACCACCAATTGTCCGCGAACCTGCTCTCAGATGCCTCATTAGCATCACTTCAACATATCGAGGGGTAAGGCGGGTTGTTCTATCGGATTACAATTCAGGAGCATGTAAAACATTCGTGAGAGCTATAAGTGAAAATGCTTACGGGGCTGAAGGAGTTCGCCTGCAGCAGCTTGGAGCTGCTGCACTAGCAAATATTTGCACATCAACAGATGCTCGCAAAGCTGTGTAGCTAGCAGAGTAGTATATTCAACATGCAATGTATCCCACGCTATTATCGTTAGGTCCACAAATGGCGGTGTAGATGCTCTAGTGACGACAGCCAGCTCGGCTAACTTGGACGTTAGACGCGAAGCATTGGCAGCGCTCGGTGCTTTGGAACATAGTCACCGCTTGCACAAGGTAAATGTTGTTGGATCAGGAGCGATAACCCATTTAAAATCAATGATACGACCGTGACCGATGACAGAGACACCGTTCGTGGCCCAGCCGGGTCAGCTGCTGGCCGGGCCATATCCTTAGAACTTCATCATCAAATAAAATAATTTAAAGCGGCTTTGGGCATGACACGAGCGGGTGCCCAAAACCTTCAAAGTTTACACATTACATTGGTCTACGCGTCCGTGGAGCAAGCTCTCCGCGCGGAGCAGCCGCAGTGGCACAAACGCGACTCCTGAGGAGTTATGCCGTGGGAAGCCCCCCGGATGTAGGAAATCATGATGATAGTATGTCCTTTCCTTTAGGATATTCCTTCCTTAAATAATTATTTATTTATTTATTTGGTAGGCCGGTACTAGTCGGTTAGTAGGTCGGTACTAGTCGGGTTTTTGTTTCTACTATTAGTAGTATGACTGAGCAGGAGAAGGCTCTTAGGAGCTTGTTCCTTGTTCTTTTTGTCTTCCTTAATTAAGTCCTCGAGCGGTTGCCTCTGCTGAGAAAGTGAAGGAAAGGAGTCCCATAAAACGTATGTGCTGGCTTTCCGTTAACTGCTTGCGATCGATACTGCTTGCGACCGCTAAGTTGCTTCTATACTTGCCAAGTTTGAATTATGCGGCGCGAACTTTCGATCTCTGCAAGTGATACTGGAAGGCCATAACATACAGTTGCCGCACCATTGAGCGCAAGGAGTCTGGCCGCCTTCTTTGCAGTACACAGCTGGTCAGGAATCGGACAGGTTGGATTCTTTGCCAGCAACTGGACAAGTTCAAGTGTGACACAGTCCACATCACGGTCAGTGACGTCCCACAGCATCGCAACAACGGTGGGCACACCTCTGGCTAACAGTTCAATAGCAACGCCTCTTGATACTGAATCGCCCTCGTTCGATAGAGCACCCGAGGAACAGCCCATCAGGAGCATGGCAGACATAAAATTTGACTCAACAACTGATTCAAGGTAAGTAGCGCCGTGATTGTGACCGCAGAAGAGGTAGACTGCGCAAGTGGACATAGTTGTAGCAACCCGAGCAGTAGTTTGTGCAGTTGGGGCCGCGCCAAGTGCGGCGCAGAACCAATCGACACATATTTGGCTATCCCTATTGCGTAAGTATGACTTTACCCTGTGACGAGTTGAAGGTAAATTTGCTTCTGGATCAATTACACAACAAGCCTGCATTCGGATACCATTGGTAGCGTTGCATTTGCCAAATCGCATTTGAGCTGCAAGAAACAGTGCAAAAGCTAGGGATGGAACACGTGATATTGGCGCAGAATGCGTGATGTCAAGGTGCTCAATTGGCAAATATTGAAGGCGATCGTCTAGTGCCAAGAGCAGGGGCTCTCGCCCAACCGTCCACCTCGAAGTCCTCTTTACATTCTGCCCGAGAACTGATGCTGCGCTCCTGAGCACCTGACAGAGCCGCCTGGATAGGCCATTCTTCAGGCCCACCGAGCATAGTCCAAGCATAGTCAGAGCGGCTTTTAGGTCTGCAACACTGAGCGAAGTGATCGCCTGAATCCACATGCTTAGTACTTTGAAGGCCTGGTCACCTCCAAAGAGCGAGTCTCTAGTATCCAGTGAGGTCATATTGACGGCGCCCCTTGGGACGGCACGA
>MDSV01122433.1_pt1 | contig 10364 bp, 6 predicted proteins | sample 810851 | NCBI WGS metagenome assembly MDSV01 (sample SAMN05326640, study PRJNA326480) | marine metagenome | isolation source: seawater | place: Atlantic Ocean: North East | collected 2012
ATAAATTTAGATTATTTAAAAAAATCTCTTTTGCTTTTTGCTCTGTCAAACCATTAAGATTTATATTTTCAAATATTCTAATTTGAGCATAATTGTTTTTAGGTTCTTTTTTTAAAACTAATTGATAGAACTTGACTGCTTCCTCAGCAAAACCATATGATAACAAAATATCAGCTTTGGTTTCAATTAGAAATATATTATCTTCATTGTTTTTTATTATAAAATTAAGTTTTTCTAATGATTGATATAAATTTCCTTTTTTTGCATCTAAGATTGACTCAGAATACATTTTATATGGGTAATCTAGGGTATTAATTATAGTTAAGTTATTATTATATCCAAGAAATTTAGATTGAATAAATTTAAATTTTTCATTTAATTTTTTATCATAAAAACTTTTTTTATTTTCATTAAAAAAATTAATGATATCTATTCTGTCTTCAAAATATGGATGCAAACTAATTCTTTGTTTTTGTTTTGTAAATCCTTTTTCCAAAGATTTTTTTTCTATAGTCTTAAGTAAATTAATTATTGATATAGAATTTATATTTAACTTTTTTAGAGTATTTAGGGAATAATAATCAGCCTCAACTTCTTGTTCTTTTGTAAATTTAATAAAAAAATCTGATGAACTTGCAGAACTCAATGTTAATCCTTGCAGTACCTCAGGATTTCTTGAAATCATTGATCCAGCTATGATAGAAAGATTAGAAAAATTTCTAAAATTAGATAAATTGGATATCTTTTCTTTTCTTAATAATACGTGATTATTATCTATATGGCCTATTTCGTGAGCTAATACCGATAAAAGAGCGACATAATCTTCAGAATTCTCAATCAATCCCGAAGTAATATATATTATATTTTTTTCATCCACATATGCATTGATGTTATTATCAAGAATAATTTTAAAATTAATATTTTTGTTAGAATCATTTACTGACTTTATCTGATGAACTAAGTTTTTAATAAAGTATTCAGTTTCATAATCAATTATTTGTGAAGAAAATGCAAATTTATAAATTGAAATAAAAAATATTAATATTAAAAAAATTTTTTTTTTATGACCACCAGCCTGTCTTTTCATCATAATTTTTATCATCATTCTCAGATGATTTAAGATCAATTTCATTTTTATTATCTTTATCTTCAATTTCATCTTTATCTCTCATTTTAACTTTTTTCTTTATTTTTATATCTTTTTTATTTAATTTATTTTTAACTTGTTTTTTTTTCTTAACAATTTTTTCTTTTACAGTAGTTTTTTTAACATTTTTCTTTTTTTCTTCATTTTTGGAAATAGTGTTTTCTTCAATTTCAATAATTGGATCATGCAAAGATGTCTGATAATTGAAATTAAAGTTAATTGTAGATTCAAATATATTTTCTAAATTAGAAATCTCTTTCTTTTTTGTATTAAATAAACTTTCAGCTAATTCAGAATGACACTTTACTCTTACAGTACAGTTTTTCTTAGAAGATAATTTTTCTTTGATTATTTTGATTATTTGTTCACTTATTGACACTGAATTCAAAATTAATCCTGATCCTTTACAATAATTACATTTCTCAAAAGACTTATCAATTAAACTAGATCTTAATCTTTGACGAGAAAGCTCCATTAATCCAAACATACTGATTCTACCAAATTGCACTCTTGCTCTATCTCTTACTAGAGATGTTTTTAATACCTTTTCGACTTTAAAGTTATTTCTGTAGTCTTCCATATCAATAAAATCAATTACGACTAATCCACCTAAATCTCTTAATCTTAATTGCCTAGCTATTTCAGCTGCCGCTTCTAAATTTGTTTTAAGAGCGGTACTTTCAATATTTCTTTCTGATGTATTTTTACCAGAGTTGACATCTATAGCTACTAATGCTTCAGTAGTATTTATTACAATACTTCCACCAGATTTTAGTTTAACGCTAAGACTAAAGAGTTCATTAATTTGACTTTCAATATTATTTTCAGCAAATAATGAATTTTCATTAGATTTAAATTGTTTTATTTTTTTTGCAAAAGTTGGAACTAAATTTTTAGTAATTTTTTTTACTTTTTCAAAGCCATCTTTTCCTTCCACAAATATGTTTTCAACATCCTCAGTTAACATATCTCTAATGGCCCTTTTTAAAACACTGCCTTCTTCATAAATCATAAAGGGTGCCTCTGATTTAAGAGTTAATTCTCTAATTTTATTCCATTGTGAGACTAAAAATGTTAAATCTTTAGAAATTTCTTTTTTTGTTCGCCCAATTCCTGCAGTCCTTACAATCACAGACATACGTTCAGGTATATTTACAGATGATAAAATTTGTTTAAGTTTTTTTCTTTCTTCAAGATCACCTATTTTTCTCGAAATTCCATCGTTGTTCATACTATTAGGCATTAAAACGCAATACCTTCCTGCAAATGATAAATATGTTGTAAGCGCAGCACCTTTAAGTCCTCTCTCTTCTTTATTAATTTGTACAAGGATAATCTGTCTTGGACGAATTACATCTTGAATCTTATATTTTCTGAAAAAATTGAAATATTCTTTTTTTGGACTTATTTTTCTAATTTTAGTTTTATAATTTTGGCTCTTAACAACTTGGTTTTGAGTATTTTCACTATTTTCATCTAATTGTGAATTTTCACTATCTTCAATAGGCGCAGTGTTATCATTTTCAGGCAATTCTTCCTCATTATCAGATTGATTGTATATTTTATCACTTAGCTCTTTTATTTTTTTTTCATCAGCCGCAGGAATTTTAAAATAGTCTGGGTGTATTTCTGTTAATGGTAAAAAACCATTTCTATTAGTTCCAAAATCAACAAATGCTGCTTGAAGAGAAGGCTCTATCCTTGTTATTTTTGCGAGATATACATCTCCTTTAACTGCATTTTTTTTATTTGATTCTACCTCGAAGTCATCTAGTTTGCCATCTTCAGTGACTGCAATTCTTGTTTCATTAATGTTTGTTGTATCAATAAGTATATTTTTTGACATAATGCCGAAACTCCATAAAATTTTTTATAATTAAAAATCATTTTTTGTGTGTAATTGTTAATAAATTCTCTAATGTCATATTTTTAACTATTTCACAATGTAGATTATACAATTATGATTAAATTGGTTAATTATATCAAAAATATTTTAGTTTCTCTCCTAATTTTAAGTTTTTTAACGATTATTATTATTTTTGTAATACTATGGAAATTCTCCCCAGATTTGCCTTCATATGAAAAAATTATTAACTATAAACCAAATTTATCATCTAGAGTTTACAGCTCTGACGGACTATTATTAAAAAGCTTTTATACTCAAGAAAGAATATTTATACCAATTGATAGAGTGCCCTCAAATATTATAGATGCATTTATTTCAGCCGAAGACAAAAATTTTTATAACCACTTAGGTATTGATTTATTTGCAATTACTAGAGCTTTTACAACTAATTTATTATATTATTATTCTAATAAGAGAGTTGTCGGAGCATCTACAATAACTCAACAAGTTGTAAAAAACTTATTACTTTCTAATGAAGTAAGTTATGAAAGAAAAATAAAAGAAATTATACTTGCTATTAGAATTGAGAACATTTTATCAAAAAATAAAATTTTAGAATTATATTTAAATGATATATACTTGGGATTTGGGTCCTATGGAATTGGTACAGCAAGTTTAAATTATTTTAATAAGTCAATTAACGATTTAGAATTACATGAGATTGCGTTTTTAGCAGCTTTACCTAAAGCTCCTAACAATTATAACCCAAATACTAACTATAATCAGGCAATTGAGAGACGTAATTGGGTTATAGATAGAATGTATGCAAATGGATTAATTAATAAAGAAGACTTAAAATTTAAAAATAAACCAATAATAACTTTCAGTCGTACCCAAAATTTTTTAATAAATGCAGATTACTATTATGAAGAAATAAGAAAGCAGCTATATAATAAATTTGGAAAAGAAGAATTATATTCAAATGGATTAATTATTAAAACATCTATAAATTCACCTATACAAGATTTTGCAAATAAAAGTCTTTATGAAGGTTTGATAAATTATGATAAGTCTCAGGGTTGGAAAGGCCCTTTAGAAAATATAGACTTTATTGAATTCAAAAAAAAACAATCATATTATAATAAAATTAATCCATTTTTAAATAAATGGAGAGTGGTATATATAGATAGTTTTGACAATGATGATTTTATAAAAACTAAATCTTTTGATAATATTGAATATAAAATAAACTTAGCTCTTAAAGAAAACTTATGGTTAAAAGATTATAAATTTAAAATTGGTGATGTTATTTTTATAGAAAAGGATAACTCGGAATATATTATTCGCCAAACTCCAAAAGTAAATGGTGCTATAGTTGTCATGAATCCACATAATGGTGATGTATTGGCACTGACAGGAGGTTATAGTTTTAAATTAAGTGAATTTAATAGAGCAATACAAGCAAGAAGGCAGCCAGGATCTGCATTCAAACCTTTCGTTTATATTACGGCATTAAAAGAGGGGTATACACCATCAACGCTAATACTCGATGCTCCATATGTGGTAGACCAAGGACCAGGACTTCCAAAATGGAAGCCAGCTAATTACACTGAAGAGTTTTATGGATTAACGACTATGAGAACTGGTATTGAAAAATCAAGAAATTTGATGACTGTTAGGTTAGCAGACAAAATAGGAATGAAAAAAATTATTAATACAGTTAATGATTTTGGTTTAAATGATGGAATTGATGAAAAGCTTTCAATGTCATTAGGGTCGGGTCTTGTTTCTCTTATGGATATAACTAAAGCTTATTCAATTATTGCAAATGGGGGGATAATTGTTAATCCCAAGATTATTAAAAGTATTTATTCTAAAAATGGAAATAAAATATATGCTACAAATAAAAAAAAATGTTTAGATTGTAAGTTAAAAATAATTGGTAAAAATCAAAAAATACCAACTTTAGTTGAAGAAAATCAGTTAGCAATCAATCCTAAAATTGCATATCAAATAACTTCTATGATGGAAGGGGTTATTAAAAGAGGTACTGCCAAGAGTCTAAAAGAATTGAATGTTCCTTTAGCTGGTAAAACAGGAACAACTAATGATAATAAAGATGCATGGTTTATAGGTTATTCTCCTAATATAGTAATAGGAGTTTATGTTGGATATGATACTCCTAAAACTTTAGGATATAAAAAAACAGGATCAACAGTTGCAGTTCCAATATTTAAAAAACTAGCAAAAAAAATTCAAATAAATTCAAATAATATTCCTTTTAGAGTCCCATCAGGTATTAGTTTTGTTAGAATTGATCCAAAAACAGGTAAAGCTTCCAATTCAAATGAAAGTATATTGGAGCCTTATATACTTGGAACTGAGCCATTTAATAAAAATATTAATATCATTGATACCTTAGGAAATATCAAAAACAATTCCATTTCCGGAACAGGTGGTTTATTAATGAATTAGATATGCTTGATATCAAAGAAATAATAGAAAATAATCTAAACAAAATAAGATCTAATTATGAACTTATAAGGAGGGGGGTTTGACTATAAATTATTATCAGAAAATTTAACTAATTTAAAAAAAAAGAGTTTAGATCCTGACATATGGAAAAATTCAGAAGCAAAAAATATATTTCAAGAAATCAAATTGATCGAAAAAAAAATAGAGGATTTTAATAATTTAAATAAATCCATAAAATCAATAGAAGAATTTTATGATTTAATTCAGAATGAGAATGATGATCAATTAATAAAGGATTTGAAAACAGAGACTGAAAAAGTTCTTAATGACTCTCAAAAGATTAGATTAGTGAATTTATTAAATGATGAAGCTGATCATTGTAGTGCATTTCTTGAGATACATGCTGGAGCAGGCGGCACTGAAAGTCAAGATTGGGCAGAAATGCTACAAAGAATGTATTTTAGATGGGCCGAAAATCAAAATGATTGTAAAGTAACTTTGCTTCAAGAAACAAGAGCTGAAGAAGCTGGTATTAAATCCTGTACTATAAAGATTTCTAAAAGTTATTCATATGGATGGTTAAAAAAAGAAAGTGGAATTCATAGATTGGTAAGAATCTCCCCTTTTGATAGTAACAAAAGAAGGCATACTAGTTTTGCTAGTGTTTGGGTATATCCTGAGATTGATGAAAATATTGAAATTGTTGTAAATGACTCTGATTTAAGAATAGACACTTACAGAGCGTCAGGTGCGGGAGGACAACATGTTAATAAAACTGATAGTGCGGTTAGAATTACCCACATTCCCTCAAAAATAGTAGTTCAATGTCAAAGTGATAGATCACAACATAAAAATAAATCTAATGCTATGAACATGCTAAGATCTAGACTTTATGAAAATGAATTACAAAAAAGAAAAGATGAAGAAAATATTTTAAATAAAGAAAAAAAAGAAATTGGATGGGGTAATCAGATTAGATCATATGTTTTGCATCCATATAAATTAATCAAAGATTTGAGAACAGGTTATGAGACTTCTAATGTAAATGATGTTTTAGATGGAAACATAGAAAAATTTATAGAGTCCTCACTATCTATAAATTAATATTATTTTATTATATTTATTACCCCAAATTTTTTTTTGCCAACACTAACTTTAATTTTATTATTATCTAAGTATTTTAAAAGTAAAAAATTATTTTGATTATAGATTATATCATTTATTTTAATACCATCTGATTTAACAAGTCTTTTAATTTCGCTTCTGCTTTTAACTAATCCTAATTTTTCTATTGCATCAATTATAGTAAAAGATTCATTTTTTATTATCCTTGCTTCTACTTTTATATTATTAATTCTTGAGTCAGTAACCTTTGTCTTAAATACATTATTAGTTATTTCTAATGCCTCATCTGCTTTTATTTTTCCTCTTACCAATTTTGTTACTTCATAAGCTAAGATTTGTTTAGCTTCATTAATCTCTTTATCTTTTAATTTAGAGAGTTTTTCTATTTCAGACAGTGGGAGCTTTGTAAATAAATATAAAAATTTTGATACATTTTCATCATCTATATTTCTCCAAAATTGAAAAAAATCATAGTTTGAAAGCTTGTTCTCATCTAACCATATAGCGCCATCTGCTGTTTTGCCCATTTTTGTGCCATCGCTATTTGTTATTAATGGTGAAGTTATAGCAAACGCTTTGTCATTATTAATTTTTCTTATTAAATCAACACCGCTCACAATATTTCCCCATTGATCCGAGCCACCTAATTGCAGTTTACAATTATGGTATTTATTTAAATGATAAAAATCGTATGATTGAAGGAGCATATAATTAAATTCAAGAATTGATAATGGCTGTTCTCTATCAAGTCTATTTTTGACAGATTCAAAAGTAAGCATTTTATTTAGAGTTATTTTTGATCCAAATTCTCTTAAAAATTCAATGTAATTAATTTGAGACAACCAATCATAGTTATTGATAATTTTTGCTTTATTTTCAAAATTTATGAAATGACTAAATGTTTTTTTAATTTTATTTATATTTTTTTCAATATCTTTTTTTTCAAGAATAACCCTTGTTTTATCTTTTCCAGAAGGATCACCAACAAGAGTAGTTCCTCCACCAAGTAATGCAATAGAAGTATGCTCGTAATTATCCAGCCAATGCAATAACATTAATTGCACAAGACTTCCTACATGTAAGCTATCGCTAGTTATATCAAATCCAATATAAGCAGCTATGCTCTGATTCTTCATCAATTTATCAAGTTCTTCAATATCAGATGACTGATAAATAAAGCCTCTATTATAAATTTCATTTAAAAATTCTGATTTAAAAGTCATTTTTCTAATTTTGCACAATTGTATTTTTAATATAATCGTCAATGGTTTGATTAAATTCATTGGTAAAGTTTTCGTAAAAATGATCAGCACCTTTAATTTGTTTAAATTGTATATTGACCTTTTTTTGCTTTTGTAATTTTTCAACTAAAATTTTAGTTGAGTCAAAAGAAGCTATATTATCTTTATCTCCATGAACAATTAATCCAGAAGAGGGGCACGGAGCTAGAAAGCTGAAATCTCTTAAATTTGCTGGAGGCGATATACTAACAAATCCATTTATTTCAGGTCTACGCATCAAAAGTTGCATTGCAATCCAAGCGCCAAATGAAAATCCTACCACCCAGCAGTCTTTAGAATTAGTATTATACTGTTGCAACCAATCTAATATGCAAGCTGCATCACTTAATTCTCCTTCTCCTTCATCATATGCACCTTCACTTTTTCCAACTCCTCTAAAGTTAAATCTAATTGTAGAAAAACCATTATTTATAAATGCTTTGTAAAGTTTAAAAATAATTTTAGTATTCATAGTCCCTCCTTTAGTAGGATCAGGATGCAGTATTATTGCAATTGGAGACTCAGGATTTTTGTTATGCGAATATTTAGCCTCAATTTTTCCTTCGGGGCCAGGAATTAATAAGTCAACCATTTATAAAGCTAATATTGAACTTATGTGATTTTGTAAATATAGATGTTCTAAATTTATGAATTCTCTTGGTTTTAGCAAGTCAGAAAGTGACACAAAAGTGGTAGTAGCTATGTCTGGGGGTGTCGATAGTTCGGTTGCGGCTGTTATGTTAAAAAAAGAAGGTTACGATGTAACAGGTATAACTTTAAGGTTATATAATAACTCTAACGTTTCAAAAAATAAATCTTGTTGCGCAGGTGTAGATATTGAAGACGCCAAAAATGTTGCACAAAAAAATGACATCAATCATATAACTCTGGATTATCAAGATAAATTTTATAACGGAGTTATTAATAATTTTGTTAACTCGTATGCTAATGGAGAAACTCCTTTACCTTGTGTTCAATGTAACCAAACAGTTAAATTCAAAGATTTACTTGATGAAGCAAAAAAAATTGGTGCTGAAGCGCTTGTTACTGGTCACTATGCTATTAGAAAGGGTTCATTAACTAATGCAAGTCTTTATAAAGCAAAAGATATTTTAAAAGATCAAAGTTTTTTTCTTTTTGCAACATTACAACATCAACTAAATTTTGTAAGATTTCCACTGGGTAATTTTCAAAAATCTGAAATAAGAAAGCTTGCTAAAGAATATGAATTAGATGTTAGTGAAAAACCAGATAGTCAAGATATTTGCTTTGTTACATCTGACTCTTATAGAAATTTAATTAATAAATTAAATCCTGAAGCCAATCAAAAAGGAAACATTCTTGATATAAGTAGTAATATAATTGGTATTCATGAAGGAATAACAAATTACACAATTGGTCAAAGGAAAGGAATTGGAATAAGTGGATCTAAAGAACCCTTATATGTTATTGATATAAATAAACAAAATAATTCAATAACTCTTGGATCAAAAGATAATTTACAAAAAAATGTTATCAAATTTAAAAATATAAATTGGCTAGGAGGGGAAATAGAGCCTACTAAATTAGAATGCTCAGCAAAAATTCGATCTACTCAAAAGGATTTACCCGGTCTTCTTGACATTAAAAATAATGTTGGAACTTTTACTTTTCATTCTAAATTGGATGGAACATCCCCTGGTCAAGCTTGTGTTTTTTATAAAAATGACCAATTACTTGGCGGAGGCTGGATTATTAGTTAAATTTATAATCTATTCTAAATTTAGTTGATTTTTGTTGAAATAACTGGATTTTTTAAATTAATGAATTAGATGTTACATGTGAACTCACAAACCTTAAACACTTTAGACACTTTTAGTAAAAATAAGTACAAATATGGTTTTGTAACAGACATTGATTCTGTTAAGCCACAAAAAGGTCTTAATGAGGAAATCATTAAATTCATTTCTTCTAAAAACAAGGAACCAGAATGGATGCTTGAATGGAGATTGAAAGCTTTTTCTAAATGGAAAAAAATGAAAGAACCTGCATGGGCAAATCTAAATTTTCCTAAAATTGACTACCAAGATATATATTATTACTCCGCACCTAAAGGTTTTGAAAAAAAACCAAAAGACTTAAGCGAGGTTGATCCAAAACTAATTGAAACATATAACAAGCTAGGAATACCTCTAGAAGAACAAAAAGTTTTAGCAGGAGTAGCTGTTGATGTTGTTTTTGATAGTGTTTCAGTAGCAACTACTTATAAAGGGGAGTTAGAAAAATTAGGAATAATATTTTGTTCAATTAGCGAGGCAATCCAAAAACATCCTCAACTAATAAAAAAATATTTAGGATCTGTTATTCCCGTTGGTGACCATTCTTTTTCTGCTTTGAATTCAGCAGTTTTTACTGACGGGTCTTTTGTCTATATACCTGAAAATGTAAAATGTCCTATGGAGCTATCTACATATTTTAGAATTAACTCTGAAAATACTGGTCAGTTTGAAAG
>MDSV01141664.1_pt1 | contig 10364 bp, 11 predicted proteins | sample 810851 | NCBI WGS metagenome assembly MDSV01 (sample SAMN05326640, study PRJNA326480) | marine metagenome | isolation source: seawater | place: Atlantic Ocean: North East | collected 2012
AAGGATTTTAAGTCCTTTGTGTCTACCAATTTCACCACGAGGGCATTAATGAATTTCATGAGTATTTATGCTAATATTTATAATTGAACAAGATGAATATGTAAAATTTTTTTAATTTATCTCTCTGGTTTCTAGTTTGTTTATAGTTACATTTATAATTCTTTACAAATTCAGTAAAGCTATCTCGTAAATTCTTACCATCTTTGCCTGTATCTTGGTCACCAGCACTAGCTTCTAGATGTACAAATATCATTTTATTTATTTATAGGTTTTAAAATTTAATATAAAGTATTTTTATCAATGGTTATTAAAGAAAATCAAATTTACCTTTTAATCTTTTTTTTTGGTTACGGAGTTACTGGATCAGGTATTACAAATGGTCATTATTTAGATATAGTTTATTTATTTAGTCCAATCATATTCTTTATTTTCATCTTTTTTTTTAAAAAGAAAAATGAAATTATTCTAAATTTAAATTTCATTGAATTGATAAAATTTAGAGAATTAATTTCAATTGCTCTAATATTTTTAATCTTATTATTTTTGGTATATGAAAGAATTACTTTGAGTATAGCTGATGATGAATATGCTTATGCTGGTCTTGGATTGATTCACTCAAATTTCATCATACCTTTATTGGCTAAACAAAATATTTTAGAAAATTTAGAAGTAAGACATATTTATCGACTTATTTCATTTCTAATTATCTTGGGAATTTTTTTATATTTTTATGTTTTAAATAAAATTCTAAAAGAAAATTTTATAATAAAATTAATTATTGTTATTCTAACTGTTATAACTGCTAGATACCTAATCTATAAATTTGGTGGAAATACATTTCCTCACCCACCTATTATTTCTATAGTACCTTTGTTTTCAACATCATTTTTTGGGCTGTCTGATTTAAGTTTAAAATTTGTAAGTTTTATAATTTATTTTGTATTTGCAATTTATTACTTTTTAAGAATAAAAAATTTCAATAATAATTTTGATGCATTTTTAATTACTTTATCATCTTTTGGAATTCCTGGAATTTTGTTTCTTGGATCTTCATTGGAACAAGCATTATTCTCTATGATTTGTTTTTCTATAGTGGCAATTGAACTAATAATTAACCAAAATATTAAATACAAAAAATTATTCATAATCATTTTATTTTTTTCATTATTCAGAATTTTATCAATTCTTTCACTTATATTAATAGCAGCTCATATATTATTAAAATCAAATTCAATTAAAGATTTTTTTACAAATGCTATCAATGCAACAAAAGAGTCATATCCATTACTTTTACTGGTTCCATTCATTAGTTTTTCTTTTACATCAAATCAAAATATAACAATTGATAGAGTGGGATTTGATTTTCTTGACACTAAATTTTTTTTATATGATTTACCTTATTCATTAATAAATGGTTTTACAATCGTGCCAGGAATACTGGTCATAACAACATTTTTAATTTTATTCTTTTTTATTAAAAAAACCTTTTTATTATATTTTTTTTTAATATTATCTGTTCTTGTTTATGGAAATGTAGTTTTGCATGATAATAAATATATTTATGAAATTTTTTTTCCAATATTATTATCCTCAACATTGGTATATTTTCATTTAATCAAAAATAAATGGTTAAAAAATATAGCTATATTATTCCTAATTTCTTGTAACATTTCAAATTTTTTTATTTTAAAAAATTTTAATTCAGCATGTCTTGATGACAAAATTCCTTTTAAAGAAAATTTGTATTATAAAACTAATTTTGGTTGCAAAATAATTTATTCAAAACCTTTTGATTTAAAAAAAACTTACAAATTCTTAAATGGTTATGAAAATTTTAGTTTTAAAAACCTTTATGTTCCAGGTGTATATTATGGATTATTACCTTCTGTAATTAATGGAATGAAAGTTTCAGAATTTATTGAACACAGACAAATAAATATTAATCAAAACAAGTTAAATCAGTTAAACAATACAAGCTGGAATTCTGCCAGTTTTGAGAATATTAATTCTGATAAAAATATAAATTTTGTGCTATTGGCAGCATTGCCAAATTCAAAAAAAATTAGAGATGAGTTGATAAACACGGGATGGACAGAAATTTATAAAAATATAAATCCTACATTTAGTACAAACTCTGTTGTATTATTTAAAAAATAGCATACTAAAAATTGATAAATTATAATAATAATATAATAATCAGACGTTAATAATTAATGAAAAAATATCTAAAAGTAGCCTCTGAATGTATTAAACAGAATATAGCATTAGTTCAAAAAAAATTAGTAATCTATAATTTTGGAAATGTCAGTATTAGAATTGACGATAATCATTTTGTAATTAAGCCTAGCGGGGCAGTCTTGTCAAAATTAAAACCAAAAGATATGCCAGTAATTAGAATTTCATCAGAAAAAAAAATTTATGGTAATTTAAAACCTTCCACAGACACACCAACACATTTGGAAATTTATAAAAAATTTAAAAATATCAAAAGTATTACACACAACCATTCTACATATGCTACAGTTTGGGCTCAAAGTGGAAAATCAATCCCACTATTAGGTACTACACATGCTGATTTTTGGAAAAATGAGGTACCAATTGTTAAACATTTAACTAGAAAAGATTTAAATGAAAATTACGAAAAAAATACAGGAAAGTTAATTTTAAAAACATTAAGATCAAAAAAACTCGATGCTTACAATTGTCCAGGTGTTATAGTTGCTGGTCATGGACCTTTTACCTGGGGTACAAATAAAAATGAATCAGTTCAGAATGCAGAAATATTAGAGTTTGTTGCAAAAACAGCATGTCTTTCAACAATAATTAAAATTAATAAAAAAATACCTAAATACATTTCTAATAAACATTACCAAAGAAAACATGGTAAAAAAGCATACTACGGTCAAAAATAGAACCAAAAAATAATTTTGAAATGTTGTTGAATAATAAACTTAACAAAAGAAAGCTTAATTTTTTTATTCGTTATTGTATTATTGGTGTTTTTTCAATTGCTTTTGAACTTGTAATAAGAAAATTATTTCTTAATTTTAATTTAAATAATTTAATTTCTACTTTCTTTCCTTTGTTGATAGGAATTAGTTTTGCTTTTATCTGTAATATTAGTTTTAATTTTAAAATACCAAGATATTATTACAAAAAATCATTTATTTATTTTTCAATAATTTCAATATCTTCTTTTTCATTTCAATATTTATTGTCAAAATTTCTAATTTTTGAAAACTTAAACTATGAAATAACAAGATTTTTAATTTCTGGTATTGTTTTTTTAATTGCTTACAACTTTCATATTAAATTTTCTTTTGCAAAAAATAAAAAAGTAGGTGTTGCAATTTATTTAGATGACAATGAAAATATAGAAGATATATTCTACAAAGTAGGTTTCTATCCAGATTACATCCATGTAGATTTTGTTGATAAATCAATGAATACAAGTGTAGATGAACCAAATTTTAATAAGTTTTTAGATATAAAAAAATTATGGCCTAATCATAGAATAGAAAGTCACATAATGTCGAAACAACCAAGCAAATATATTGATAAATTATCTAAATATTCAGATGTAATTTATTTTCATTATGAAATTGATGAAAATATTAATTTAATTAATGAGCAAATTAATAAATATAAAATAAAGCCAGGTTTAGTTTTGCATGCTTCAAAAAATTATAAAAATATTGAAGATTTAATAAAAACTTATAAAGAAATTCTTATACTATGTATCGAGAAACCTGGAGAATCTGGCCAGGATTTTTTGGAAAAATCTGGTGATTTAATTGAAAGAGTAAATAATTTAAAAATTAGAGAAAAGTTCAACCTGTGTGTAGATGGAGGCTTATCTCAAAAAAATATATCAAAAATAGATTGTGAAAAAATAGTTTCTGCATCAAGTGTTTTCAAAAATGCCAATCCAAAAAAACAAATCAAAAATTTTCAAAAAATTTTAAATAATTAACCATGTCCAATTTTATAAAAAAAGAGACAGCATTTAAATTTATAAATTCATTAAAAAAAAAAAATAAAAATACATTGTCCGTGACACTTGTTGGATCATTTAGTGACAGTTTTGATACTAAAAAAGCGGGGGATATTGATATAATAATAATTTGTAAAAAATTAGATAAATATTATTTTGACAATTGTTTATCACAACTCAAAAAACTCAAAAAAAAATATTTTGGCAAAAAAGATAAATTAATTATTAATAGCACATTTGGTCCAATCAAATTTTATAAAGAAAATACGATTGTTTTTCATGTAATGATTTATGACTTAAAATCTCACATTGAACATACAATAAATAGTCCCTTTACTTGTTATGATTGGGAAAGAAGTAAAATGTTTGTTGGAAAAAGTCTAAAAGAATTAAGTCCAGTTTATAATTTACAAATAAGAGACTTTTCTGAAGCAAGAAGAAATGTAAAAGAATATTTAAACGATCTATCAAAAAATCGTATTTCATATCGTGAATATAATTTTAAAGGCAAGAAGGTAAAACTGGTAAAAAAATATTTTAAAATTGACGATTTAAATAGTAGAGATTTTATTTTCCATATTATTAAGTTTTTACTAATTAATTTTATTAAGTATCAAAAACAAACAAATAGAATTATTCAAAAACATATAATTGAAAAAAAATTTTTAGAAATAGTCAAAAACAAATTAGATTTACTAAAATTTAATAAACTTAAACAGTATAAAAAACAAAAGAAAGCGCTCTCTATTAATGAACCAAAAAAACTTGCTCTAAAATTTATAAATAAATTCGAAAATCATATCAACACTCAAAACAAATCAAGTAAAGTTTTTTTTTCCAGACACAAAAAAACTAAATTAAATAAAAATATTTTTTTAGGCCAAAAACTAAATCCAAATATAATTGACAATAAAACCAGTAATGAATTTAAAAATTTAAATTTTAATATATGTTATTCAAGTCCTAGTATTAGATGTTTGCAAACTGCTCAAATTGTTTATAAAAAAAAAAATATTTTTCTAGATAATAATTTAAAAGAGATAAATTATGGTGATGCAGAAGGTTTAAGCTATAAAGAGCTAAAAAAACAATTTTCTCACATGATTAAAAAATGGAATCAAGGAAAAGACCCAAGATTTCCTAATGGTGAATCATCAAGTGATGTTAGTAACAGATTAAATAATTTTATTAAAAACAAAATAAGACCTAACAAAAATAAAAAAGAAATGAATTTTCTAATTTTTACTCATAATGTCATGTTAAGATGTTTAATTGGTAATATTTACAAAATAAAAAAAAGTGAGTGGTATAAAATAAATATTGATTATTTGAATGTAATGGAATTTGAATTACGAAAAGATTTTTTGTTAAGTAATATAGATCGAAAGAAATATTATTCTTTATTTAAAAACTTTTATCAAAAATAATTAAATGTACAAAATAGCTGCCTTTTTTGAATTTAATGAAAAAATTAAAAAAAAAGTTTTATTAGAAAAATACAAAGTTAAAAAAAAATTTGGTAATCAAATTTATCTAGATCATCCTGTTCACATGACATTATTCACAATAAATATACCAAAAATTTCTGAGTTGAGTAAAATTTATTATGAAAAAAAAATAGTTTCAAACAAACCATTAAGTATACATTTTCACAAACCTGGCATTTTTTACAATGATCCATTAACAAATGGTCATACGTTATTTTATCATGTTAAAAAAAATAAAAAATTACATGAAATTCAACTAAGAAATCTAAAAAAAATAAATAAAAAAATTAAAGTTATTAAAAATGACAAGAATTTATTGAATGTTGAAACTCTTAGAAAAAATTATATGAAATATGGTTTTCCATTTGCTGGTAAAATTTGGATACCACACACAACAATAGCATCTATAAATAAAAATAAGAAAAGTGAATCATTTTTAAAAAAGTTTATTAATACAAAAATTAATCTTAAATGCTTTGTCAATGAATTGAGCTTTTATAAAATTAATAAAAATGACCACAAATTTTTATTCAAGGTAAAAAATTTTTAAATGACACGGATAGTAAATATTATGCCAATGGCAGGACTAGGTAAAAGATTTTATAATAGTGATTTTGGTTTACCGAAGCCTCTAATTAAAATTAAAAATAAACCAATGTTTATTCAAGCATCTAAAAGTATGCCTAAATCAGATTTAAATATATTTATATGTAACAAAAAATTAGTTAAAGAATTTAATATTAAAAAAATTTTATCAAAACAATTCAAAAAAAAATTTAAATTAATTACAGTAAGCAGAACTACAAATGGTCAAGCAAATACATGTATGCTAGCAAGCAAATTTTTGAGAAAAAATGATAAAATTTTTATCCATTCTTGTGATAGCTTGATTAAATTTAATTCAAAAAATCTTCTTAATGATTTGAATAATTTTAAAGGCTTAATATACACAACTAAGCCAAATAAAATTCATCTTAATAATATAAATTCATTTGGTTGGGTAAATTTACAAAATAATAGAATTAAGAAAATCACATGTAAAAAAAAAGCGAGTTCATTTCCTAAGAATGATTCTGTTATTATAGGTACTTTTGCCTTTAATAATAAAAGTATATTTTTAAAATTAACTAGAGAATTAATCAAAAGTAAACAAAAAATTAATAATGAATATTATTTAGATATGGTTTTTAAAGTTGCTGTTGATAGAAAAGAAAATGTTAAAAATATAAATGTGAAATCTTATCATAGTTGGGGCACACCAGAAGAATTAGTAAAATGGAAAAAAAAATTTGAAAAAAAAATTACAATATGATCTATTTAAGTTTAGTAATTCCTTGTTACAATGAAGGTCCAAATTTAGAAAAATTATTTGAAAAAATTAAAAATCTTTTAAATAAAAGTTCGAACATAGAGATTATTATAGTTAATAATGGATCAACAGATAATTCAGAAGAAACTATAATAAATTCGAAACTTTATAAGGAAAACAAAATAAAAGTTTTAAATATTAAAGAAAATATAGGATATGGGCATGGAATTATGTCTGGTGTAAAAATTGCAAATGGAGAATTTATTGGATGGTGTCATGCAGATCTTCAAACAGAACCCGAGGATGTTTATGATGCATTTATGGAATTTAAAGAAGACCTTTCAAATGGAAGGGCAATTGTTAAAGGTTTAAGAATAAAAAGAAATTTATTTGATAGTTTTTTTACTCTAGCAATGTCTATATTTGCGAGTTTTGTATTTCAAAGAATGATAAATGACATCAACGCTCAACCAAAAATTTTCCCAAAAAATTTTGTAAAGTTTATGCATGATTATCCATACGATTTTAGTTTAGATCTTTATTTTCTGATTATTGCCAAAATTAATAATTATAAAATTCTAAATTTTGAGGTAGAATTTAAAAATAGATTGTATGGTGAAGCTAAAGGCGGAGGCTCAATTTTAGGAAAACTAAGACTTACTATAAGAACTTTAATCTATATATTTAAATTAAGAAAAAAAATATGGAATTCATAATACACAGGGTAAATAAAATAAAAAAATTAAGTAAAATTCCAGAATATTTTGGTGCAGAAATTGATGTAAGGTCAAATGGTTCAAAATTAATATTAAATCATGAACCGTATGCAAAAGGAGATTCTTTTGAGAATTATTTAGAAAACTACAACCATGGAACTCTAGTTTTAAATATAAAGGAAGCGGGTATAGAAAAAAATGTATTAAGTTTAGTTAAGAAAAGATCAATTAAATCATTTTTTTTATTAGATGTAGAAATGCCTTACATGTACAAAGCCACAAAAAATGGTCAAAAAAATATCGCTGTCAGATTTTCTGAATATGAAGATATATCAAATACTAAGTACTTTATAAATAAATTAAAATGGGTTTGGATAGATACTGTTACAAGACTTCCTATTAATAAAAAAAATATTAAAATTTTGTCTAAATTTAATAGCTGTATAGTTTGCCCCGAAAGATGGGGTAGAAAAAAAGACATTAAAATTTATAAAAAAAAATTACAAAGTTTAAAGTTTAAACCTACTTCAGTAATGACAAGCTTAAATTGTGTCAATCATTGGTTAACATCGAGCTAGTCTTTAGGTAAATTTTAATATTAAATATTAATATCAAAACTAAAGTTAATAGTAATACTGGTTTATACAGCCAGTCTACGTCTAATAAATGTTTAAAAATTCTATTAAAAAAAAATATATAAATTATAAAATAAAAATTAATTTTATTTATAAATTTTTCAAAATTAAGTAATGAATAGCATGCCAAAGGTAAAAGAAGTACATAATCATAATTTGAGTGTGGGAAAAAAATTAATGGACATATTAAAACTAATGACATTTTTAAAAATTCATCTTTAATTTTATTAATTTTTATTAAGACGAAAAAATTGATTAAAAAAATTAATAAAATTAACAAAGTTTTATAAAGTATATTATTTTTAAATGAAAAATAGAGTTCACCTAATGTATATAAATCAATTGCTTGTCTTTCATAAGATAATCGCAAAAACCATCTGAATGGTTCAAAAAAATTCACTAATGGATCGCTGCTTGTATAAAATGAATAGATCAACCATCCTAATAAATAAGGTACAGTTGCTAAGATAAATTTTTTGTATTCTTTACTGGCTAAAAAATTTAAAAATAAGATATATCCAGTGCTATATTTAATACTTGAGAAACCTGAAAAGAAATATGAAGAACTAGATTTAATAATAAATGGAAGCATTAAAAAAAACATTACTAGTAAACTTTGTTGACCATAATTAATTGTCATTCTTGTAGGGTGACAGGACATGAAGATTAAAATTAAAATTATCGTTTTATAATTTGATATTTTGAATTTTTTACAAATTAAAAAAGGTATAAAAAATGTAAAAAAAATATTAAAAATCAACCAAGCTATTTTTGCTGACTCCCATTTTAATAATGTAAAAGGAAAATAAATCACATTTAATAAGTGTGCATACTCGCCACCCTGACACATATAATCATATTTTCCATTTTTTATAAATTTCTGATAATGATTGACCCCTTCCCAAAATAGTGTTGCTGGTTGCCATTGAAAATCACAGCTGTTTGATATGCCTTTGGCGATAGTATTAAAAAAAAATAAAATTGAAATTAAAATTAAAAAAAACAATAAATAATTTTTATTATTTTCAATAATTTTTTTCATTTATTTTAAGTTATGGTTTTAACGCTTTAACTAAAAATTTTTTATCAAGTTTGCAATCTTGATAGCCTCTTTTTACTATATTTAAATATCTTTCTGTTGGAAACTTAAATGGTGATTTCTTTACCATAGTATATGTCATAACTTTTTTTCCATAATAATAAAAATAATATTTTTTATATAAAATAGGAAAATCCTCATATACATCTAATTTTTTTTCATCACTTTTAGAAATTTCAAATAAAGCTCCTGGAACTATAGATTTTTTTTGAGGCTCAATATCTGCAGCTCTATACTTGCTTCTAAAAGTTAACTTAAAATGATTTAAATTTATTTTTTTTAAAAAAATACTATCTTTACATCTACGTTTCATCTGAAGATGATGAAGATTACTACCGTAAGCAAAATAGAGCATTAACGATCGACTACTTTAATTTTTTTATCATTCACAAATTGTAAAATTTGAGAATTACAATTATCAATTTTAACTTGATCCTCAGACCTTATTACTATTGAGACACCTAATTTTCCTGCATGAAAAAATGGATAACTGCCTATTTCAACATCTTGATTATTGTTTTGTACTTTTGTTAAAGAGTTAGCTATTTCACTTTCAACAGTTTTTAAACTTATCGTAAGACTTTTTATAGGTTCACCCCCTACTATACGATTGGTTAAGCCACCTAACATAGATTTCAAAATTGACGGAACTCCTGGTAAACAAAATACGTTTTCGACATTAAAGCCTGGTGCACCGCTAGTTGGATTTAAAATTAGTTTTGCGTTCTCCGGCATCCAAGCCATTTTTTGTCTGCCTTCATTGAATTCACCTGGTTTATAGTATGCCTCAAGAATTTTAAAGGCTTCTTTGTGCACTTCATATTTTATTCCAAATGCTTTTGAAACTGATTGAGCTGTAATATCATCATGAGTGGGTCCGATACCACCTGTTGTAAAAACATAATCATACGTAGATCTGAGCAGATTTAATGTATCAATAATTATACTTTCAACATCAGGAATTACTCTGACTTCTGCAACACTAACACCAATTGAATTAAGCCAAATTGCTAAAGTTGATGTATTTGTGTCTTGAGTTCTCCCAGATAGAATTTCATTACCTATAATTAAAATTGATGCATTAACTTTTGCTTTTTTATCCATATGAAATATATAATTTAGAA
>MDSV01217311.1_pt1 | contig 10364 bp, 6 predicted proteins | sample 810851 | NCBI WGS metagenome assembly MDSV01 (sample SAMN05326640, study PRJNA326480) | marine metagenome | isolation source: seawater | place: Atlantic Ocean: North East | collected 2012
TTCTAATGGACTAGTTTTAGACAAGAATGGTCAAAAGATGTCTAAAAGATTAGGAAATGCAATTGATCCTTTTGAAACATTAGATAAATTTGGTCCAGATGCTACAAGATGGTATATGATTTCAAACGCAAATCCGTGGGATAATCTTCGATTTGATTTGACTGGAATTGATGAAGTTAAAAGGAAATTTTTTGGAACACTTTATAATACCTATTCCTTTTTTGCTTTGTATGCCAACATAGATAATTTTAGTTTTTCTGAAAAAACAATTTTACATGATGAAAAACCAGAGCTTGATAGATGGATTATTTCAGAGCTGAATACATTAATACAAAAAGTAGATTTTCATTATAATGATTATGAACCAACAAAAGCGGCAAGACTTATAAATTCTTTTGTGATTAATAATTTAAGCAATTGGTATGTAAGGCTAAGTAGAAGAAGGTTTTGGAAAGGAGAGTACCAATCTGATAAGATTTCAGCTTATCAAACACTATATACTGTTTTGACTGATATTTGCAGAATTTCTGCCCCATTAGCACCTTTCTTCATGGAAAGATTATTTTTAGATTTGAGTAAGAAGACAAAAATTGGTAAAAATCATTTAAGTGTTCACCTTGAGAACTTTCCTGTATCAGATAACAATAAAATCGATCAAGATCTTGAAAAGAAGGTAAGCTATGCACAGTTAATTTCATCACTTACTTTATCACTGCGTGCAAAAGAAAAAATAAAAGTACGACAGCCTTTAAATAAAATATTAATACCTATTAGTAGCGAAAAAGAAAAAGAGCTGATTTTATCTGTTTCTCAAGAGATTAAAAATGAGGTGAATGTTAAAAAAATTGAATTTATTGAGGGTGAGTCCAATATAATTGTTAAGTCAATAAAACCAAATTTTAAAAAACTTGGTCCAAAATTCGGAAAGAGTATGAATCTTGTTGTTGATGCAACAAAGAAAATTGAAATAGCTGAAATAAATAAGCTTCAAAAAAATGGTTCTATTGATTTATTAATTGATAAAAAAACAATAACTTTCAACTTAGATGATTTTGAAATTGTTACCAAAGATATTGAAGGATGGCTGGTAGCAAATGAGGGAGACATAACAGTAGCCTTGGATATTTCGATTAATGAAGATCTCAGATTAGAGGGTATTGCTAGAGAAATAGTAAGTAAGATTCAAAATTTAAGAAAGACAAAACATTTTGAAGTTACGGATAGGATAAATACCGTTATTTCGTGTGATCAGGATACGGAGGATGCGATTAAAAATAACCTTGATTACGTAAAAACGGAAACTTTATCAAACAGTATAATTTTTGATAAAATCGATTATGACGCAGATAAAATACAGTTTGAAAATAAAGTGATTAAAATATTTATTAATAAAATTTGAAAAAATGAGTAAAGATGTAAATATTAGACATTCAGATTCAGATCTTTCTGAATTCAAAAAATTAATTAATCAAAAAATTAGTAAAGCTAAGCATGATCTTGAGCTTATCAAAAGTGCATACATGAATGATCACAATAATGGAACTGAGGACACTTCACCAACTTTTAAAGCTTTTGACGAGGGAAGTACAGTAATGAGTAAAGAATCTAACTCACAGTTAGCCCGAAGACAAGAAAAATTCATCAGGGATTTGAAAACAGCATTAATAAGAATTGAAAATAAGACTTATGGTGTTTGTAGGGTTACCGGAAAATTAATTTCCAAAGAAAGATTAAAACTAGTACCTCATGCTACCCTAAGTATTGAGGCAAAAAATATGCAAAAGTAGATTCAATTTTATAGTCTTTTTTATTAGCAAATAATGATTGATGATCATTTAAAAGATTTAATTAAAGATTTACCGCATAAACCAGGCGTATATAAATTCTTAAACAGCTCAAATAAAATAATTTATATTGGTAAGGCGAAAAATTTAAAAAAAAGAGTTGCTTCCTATTTTAATAGAAGCATTAAGGATGAAAAAACAAATACTTTAGTTTCTAAAATCAATTCTTTTTCAATTGTTCTTGTCAAATCAGAAACAGATGCATTATTACTGGAGAATAATTTGATAAAAAAAATTAAGCCCAAGTATAATATTCTATTAAAAGATGGTAAATCTTATCCTTGGATTTGCGTTAAGAATGAAAGATTTCCGAGAATTTTTTTAACTAGAAAAGTAATTGATGATGGTTCTAGTTATTTTGGCCCATACACCAATATCAAAACTGCATATACACTTCTTGAATTAATTGATAACCTATTTCCGATACGTAAATCAAATTATAATTTTTCTGAAAAAATTATCAATGATCCCAAAAATACTTTTTACTTGAATGTTTTAAGAAAAAAAGGGCATTTTATAATAACTGGTTTTGATATGGAAAACACCAAAATGGAAAATAATTTCATTACAGAAAGAGAATATTCTGAAATTATTGTGGCTGTAAAAAATATGCTTCAGGGTAAATTCAAAAAATCAAGAGATAAAATTAAAAAGCAGATGATGAATTACTCAAAAAATGAAGAATTTGAGTTAGCAGAAGAGTGCAAAATGAAAATGATGGCTCTTGAAAATTATCAGTCAAAATCAACCATTGTAAATCCTAAAATTAAGAATTTAGATATTTATACTATTATTTCTGACTCATCGCATGCTTTTATAAATTATATCCAAGTAAATAATGGGTCGATTATTTGTTCTTTCAATACTTACGTTAAAAAACAATCAATCATAGACGAAAAACAAATTTTGGAGCAACTTGTTGATCAAATTAAGTTGAAATTTAAATCCAACTCCAATGAGATGTGTTCAAATATTCTTATAGAAACTCTAAGCTATAAAAAAGCTTATGTTCCTGACATTGGAGATAAGAACCATTTAGTAAAATTGTCTTTGCTGAATATTAAAAACTATAAATTAAAGGAATTTAATAATTTAAAAAATAGATTTAAAACCAGTTCACAGTTTAGGGTTCTAAGTACATTAAAAGATGATTTAAGTTTAGAAGAATTACCTACTCATATTGAGTGTTTTGATAATTCCAATTTTCAAGGCAGCTATCCTTCATCAGCGTGCGTTGTTTTTAAAAATGGTAAACCTTTGAAATCTGAATACAGACATTTTAATATTAAATCAGTTGATAAACCTGACGATTTTGCATCTATGGAGGAAGTTGTGCTACGAAGATACAAGAGGCTAATAAATGAGCAAAGAGATTTGCCTCAGCTTATAGTAATTGATGGAGGTAAAGGACAATTATCTTCTGCATTGAAGTCATTGAAAAAACTTAATTTAGATAAAAAGATAACGTGTATCGGAATTGCTAAAAGATTGGAGGAAATTTATTTACCATTTGAAAGTACGCCAATATATATTGACAAAAAATCTGAATCCTTAAAATTAATTCAAAAATTAAGAGATGAGGCTCACCGGTTTAGTTTAAGGCAACATAGAAATAGAAGGGATAAGACTTTTTTAACATCAGAGCTAGAGGAAATTCATGGAATAGGTCAAAAAACAATAGCTACATTAATTAAAAACTTTAAATCAGTAAATAATATTAAAAAAGCTAATATTGATAAACTTAATGAGGTAGTTGGATCTAAAAAAGCTGCGTTTATTTCTAATTATTTTATAAGTCAAAATGAAAAGTAAATTTTATTTTTTTATTGCTGTTTTTATTTTTCATATTAATGTTTGTTCTCAAAACGTAAATCCATTTCAGCCTGGTGAGTGGTTCAAATTTAAAATTACTTATAGTGGTATTTTTAAAGCTGGAGAAGCAACTGTTGAATTGACAGATGGAGTTGTAAACAATAAAACGGTATTTCATGCTAAAATGAATGCAAGATCCACTGGGCCAATAAATCTTTTTTTCAAAGTAAAAGATAGATATGAAAGTTATTTTACCCCAGATGAGATAATTCCATTAAAATTCATACGTGATATTGATGAAGGTGGATATACAAAAAACATCAATATTTTATTTGATGATAATAAAAGTTCTGCAACTGTAATTGACTTTAAGAAAAATAAGAGAATGAATTTTTCAACCAAAACAAACGTTCAGGATATGGTCTCTGTTTTTTATTTTTTGAGAAGGTTTTTTAAAATACAAGATCTCAACGAAAACAATGAAATAAGTGTTAATATGTTTTTTGATTCTGAAAATTATGTTTTGAAAGTTAAGTATTTGACAAGTGAATTTATAAATACTACTTTTGGAAAAATATATTGTTATAAAATACAGCCATATGTTCAATCAGGAAGAGTTTTTAAAAAAGATGAAAGCTTGACAATGTGGATTACAGCTGACAAAAACAGAGTCCCTATCAAAATGAAAGCTGATTTATTAGTTGGATCTGTAAAAATTGATTTAGAGTCTTTTAGTAGTCTAACATATCCTTTTGAAGTTCAATTTGATTAAAATGCAAAAGATATTTCAAATTTTCTTAATATCTATTTCAATAACCATATTAATTTATTTCATTCAGTCTTTTTTGTCTTTTGACAGCAGTTCAATTTTATCAAATGATATCAAAGAAAAACCTAATTTACAATTTGGGTTTAATTTCAATGATTATAATGTTGAAAGAGATACGATTAAATTTGGAGATAGCTTTGGTGAAATTTTAGCTGCAAGGAATTTAAGTTATCCAAAAATTTATAAAATTGTTGAAAACATAAAAGATTCCTTTGACGTTAGATGGTTAACAGTTGGAAAAGCATTTACAATTCTTTCCTCAAAAGATTCATTAAATACTCCAAAATATTTTATTTATCAACCTAATTTATTGAATTATGTGGTTGTTGATTTTGCAAATCAAGATTCAATTATTGCGTACAATAAAACTAAACCTTTTAAAATTATTGGCAGAGAAACATCAGGAATTATAAACAATAGCCTTTCCGAAACCATGGATCAGAACGGACTACCGTGGGAGCTAATTAATAAACTTTCTGATATTTACGCTTGGACAATTGATTTTACCAGAATTAAAAAAGGAGATAAGTTTAAAATTGTTTACAAGGAAAGATACATTGAGGATTCAGTTTTAGTTGGAATAAAAAGTATTGATGCTGCTTATTTCGAGCATGAAGATCAAAATTTATATGCGTTTAATTTTTTAGTTGATTCAACAAAAAATGTTACTGAATTTTTTGATGAAAAAGGTAAAAGTTTACAAAGAACATTTTTAAAATCTCCACTTAGATTTAGTAATATATCCTCAAGGTATAACTTAAAAAGAAGGATAGCATATTATGGTAATAAGGTAAGACCACATAGAGGAACTGATTTTGCTGCTCCATCAGGAACTCCAATTATGGCAACAGCCTCTGGAAGAGTGGCAAAATCATCATATACAAGAGGAAATGGATATTATGTAAAAATAAAACATAATGATACTTATTCGACTCAGTATTTGCATATGCAAAAAAGAGGTAGGATTAAGCAAGGTTCATATGTAAAGCAGGGTGATGTCATTGGAAAAATCGGAATGACAGGAAATACCTCTGGTCCGCATGTTTGTTATAGATTTTGGAAAAATGGAAAGCAAGTTGACCCATTTAAACAAAAATTACCGCCAGGAAAACCAATTCCTAAAAATTTAAATTCTAAATTTACTGAGCATTTAATCCCTTTAAAAACTACTTTAGATAATATAAATTATAATTAATGCCTTTAAACCAAAAAAACCCAACTCTTACAGATTCTTGGAAAAGATTAAAAGAACATTTTAATCATATTTCCAAAAAAAAGATTGAGGACCATTTTCAAATAAATAAAAATAGGGGTAAGGAATTTAGCACAAATTTTAATGAAATACTTTTTGATTATTCAAAAAATAAAATCAACAAGGAAACTATTAATTTATTTAATGATTTATTAACGGAAATTAATTTTTCTGACTCTGTTAAAAAATATTTTAGTGGAGATATTATTAACGAAACTGAGTCTAGATCAGTACTACACCCAGCGTTACGAGCAAAAGGAACAGAAGAAATTTTTGTTGACGGTGTAAATATCATTCCTGAAATTTTACTTTCAAGAAAAAAAATGAGTGATTTTTCACATCAAGTGATTTCTGGTAGTTATAAAGGCATAGATGAAACTAAAATTACAGATATTGTAAACATAGGAATCGGAGGGTCTGATTTGGGACCTTCCATGGTTTGTGAATCTCTATCTCATTACAAGACTAGGTTGAATGTACACTTCGTAAACAATGTTGATGGTGATCAAATTCATGAGGTTTTAAAAAAACTATCTCCTTCGAGTACTTTATTCATTATTGTTTCAAAAACATTTACAACTATTGAGACTATTACAAATGGTCATATAGCCAAAGAATGGTTTGAGTCCAACGTAAAAAATAAAGATATTTCAAAGAATTTTATCGCTGTTAGCAGCAATGAAAAAGCGGTTACAGAATTTGGCATACATCATTCTAATATTTTTCCAATGTGGGATTGGGTTGGAGGTAGGTTTTCCTTGTGGGGATCAGTCGGTCTTGCTATAAATTTATTCATTGGTTCAAAAAATTTCAACGATTTGCTGATGGGAGCAAATGAGATGGATGGTCATTTTAAATCAGAACCGATTTCTAGTAACATACCATTGCTTGCTGCATGTATCTCTATATGGTATAACAATTTTTTTGATTATGAAACCCATGCCATCATTCCTTACAATCAAAATATGAAGTCATTTTCAGCCTATTTACAGCAAGCATCAATGGAAAGCAATGGAAAGCAGACAAGTAGAAATGGAGAATTTATAGATTATCAGTCAGGTAGTATAATTTGGGGTCAAGCTGGCACAAATGCACAACACTCCTTTTTTCAACTTATGCATCAGGGTACAAAAATTGTTCCTTGCGATTTTATTGGGTTTTCAAATCCACTGAATAATAATATTAAAAGTCATCAAATTTTAATGGCAAATTTCTTTGCCCAAACAAAAGCATTAATGACTGGTAAAAAAGATGACAATGCACATAAGTATTTTAAAGGGGATCGTCCAACAAATACAATTTTGATAAAGAAATTAACGCCTAAAAACCTTGGGTCATTAATTGCTCTTTATGAACATAAAATATTCTCTATTGGAGTTATTTTAAATCTATTCAGTTTTGATCAATTTGGTGTTGAGTTGGGAAAAAAATTAGCAAATGATATTTTAAAAATTATCAAGGAAAAATCTTCAATAAATAACGACTCCTCTACTAAAAATCTACTAAATAAGTTTTTTGATTCTATCTGAGAAGAAAAAGAATTTTAGATTTAGTTAATAATAAAAAAACAATTTATTCACTTTCAGATCGCAATAAGTGATAAATATTATATATTTTTACACGATAAACAAATAATTTAATTTTATAAAAATTATGAAAAACTTTACTCAAAATTTATTTTTTGTAGTTCTACTACTATTTGGAACTACAATTTATGCACAAGACTCGTCTGATGACGATTCAATGGATCTAGAGGAACTAGAAGAAATTGTTTTAATTGGAGGTGGGGTTATTGACCTTGCTGAAGATAGAGTAACACCTGTTGCATCTTCTACGATTAAATCAGAGGAAATTCAGAAAAAAGTTGGTAATCTTGATATTACGAACGTTCTTTTAAATACTCCTTCTGTTTATGTTTCTTCCCAGGGAAGAGGTTTTGGTGATACTAGAATTTCTATTCGTGGTTTTGATCAGACTAACACTGCATTCATGTTAAATGGACAGCCCATAAACGGAATGGAAGATGGTAAAATGTACTGGTCTAACTGGTCTGGGATGAGTGATATTGCCAATGCAATACAAGTTCAAAGAGGACTTGGTGCTTCCAAGCTTGCTATTTCATCTGTAGGTGGTACTGTAAACTTTGTCATGAAATCTGCCAGTAAAAGTCAAGGTGGATTTATATCTCAAGGAATGGCTAATGACAATTATTTAAAAAGTACTGTATCTTATGACACCGGAATGAATGAGAATGGTTGGGCAACAAGCTTCTTACTATCTCATTGGCAAGGAGATGGATATATGGATGGAACAAAAGGTGCTGGTCAAAACTATTTCCTTTCTATTGGATACAAAATGAATGATAAGCACAGCTTTAACTTTTTAATGACTGGAGCTCCACAGTATCATGATAATGCTGATGATCCATTAACCATTGATGAATACCTTTTACGTGGAAGAAAACACAATGAGAATTGGGGATATTATGGAGATCAATACAAATCATTAAGAACAAACTTTTATCACAAACCAGTATTTAACCTAAACTGGGATTATAACATTAACGATACATCTAGTTTATCAACCGTGTTATACGCTTCAACCGGGAATGGTGGAGGTACAGGCCCAAGAGGTTATACTAGAAGAACTGACGAAGGTTTAATAGATTGGGACACCTTATACGCAAACAATGCTGCACTTGCAGATGGTGCTGGATATCAAAATGTAGCTGGACCTGATTTTGAATATGGAGAAGGTTATGTGATCAGAGCTTCCACTAACAACCATATGTGGGTTGGTGCTGTCTCTAATTATGAAACTCAATTAAATGAGAATCTTTCTTTAAATGTTGGTTTTGATTTTAGACACTATCAAGGCGAGCACTATAGAATGGTAGTTGACTTTATGGGACTATCATCATGGAGAGAAAATGTAAGGTTGTATGATCAAAATGACAATTACCAAGCCTATGGTGATTATGGACAATATAAAAGTGTTTATATTACCGAATCTGTAAGAGCACGTCCATGGCAGGCTACTTTTAACAAAGTTGCTAGAGATCAAAGACTTGCTTGGGATTATGAGGAAACAATCGTTTACGGGGGTCTATTTACACAACTTGAGTATACGAAAGATAAATTGTCTGCATTTTTCCAAGGTTCTATCTCAAACCAATCTCACCAGAGATTTGATTATTATCAATATGCTGATCAAGCACTTATCGATGGTACATCAACTCAATCTGCAGAACCACTTCCCGCAGGTATAGTTGATGGTGTTGATTCTGAAAAGGTTAATAATATTGGATATAATGCAAAAGTTGGATTTGGTTATGAAGTCTATGACAATGCAAAAGTTTATGTGAATGCTGGATATTATTCTAGACAGCCATATCATGATAACATCTACTTGAATTATGGAAACCAATTGAATCCATATGATAATAATGAAACGATTCTTGGTCTAGAAGCTGGGTATTCATACTCTGTACCAAACTTTACAACCAATATTAATGTTTACAGAACAAATTGGGCTGACAGAGTTACTACTAGGTCTAGACTTGTCGATGATCAGGTTCAATTTACAGTCAGTGAAGGTGTTGAACAATTACACCAAGGAATTGAGGTAGATTTTGTTGCACAGCCTCAGCCAGAAGTTCCCTATACTGTAAGGGGATTTGTTTCTGTAGGTGATTGGAAGTATCAAAATCAAGCTTTCAGCAGAACATATAATGAAGATAGAGAATTATTAGAGGAAAGCTCCAATGACGTTGATGGAGGTGATGTGGGAGATGCTGCACAGTTCACAGCCGGAATAGGTTTAGATATTGAATTAGCAGAAAGACTTTCTGTTGATGGAGATGTTAGATTCTATGACAACTTGTTCGCAGATGTGGGACCAACAGCTAATAACTTAGAATTGCCTAACTACCAATTAATGGACTTAGGTCTTTCTTACAAAATGCTACTAGATAGTGGTTCATTAGACATTAGACTTAACTTAAATAATGTTTTTGATAAAATTTACATTGGTGAATTAAGAACTGCAGTCGTTGCCGGAGATGAAGATGCAACGGGTATATTATACAATGGTATTGATACCGGAAACGAAGGGTTCTTTGGACTTGGAAGAACTTGGAATTTAAGTTTGAGATATAATTTCTAAGATTTTCACTTTAGATTAAAAAAAGGCCTACTGAATAGTAGGCCTTTTTTTATTTAATCTCTTTAATCAGAAATATGTAAGGTGGTAAATGATCGCTATAACCCCCTGTGAAAGATCCAAAGGAAAAGCTTCTAAAAGGATACCCTTTATATTTCCCTTTTTTATTAATTAAAAAACTTTTATTAAATACCCCCGCTCTAAAAAATTGGTAGTCTTCATAATCCTTTTTTAGGAAACTTGCCGAGATGATTATTTGATCAAATAATTGCCATTTATCCCTGTATGCGTTAGTGCCAATTCCCTGGTCAACTAAAATTGTTTCAAAAGGGTTATACATATCTTTTATTCCAACATCTTTTCTGTTTTTTTTTGCACCGAGAATTTTTTTGATGCTCTTATCAAATGGGTCATCATTAAAGTCACCCATAGTTATAATTTTAGGATTTTTATAAATACTTCTCAA
>MDSV01224847.1_pt1 | contig 10364 bp, 6 predicted proteins | sample 810851 | NCBI WGS metagenome assembly MDSV01 (sample SAMN05326640, study PRJNA326480) | marine metagenome | isolation source: seawater | place: Atlantic Ocean: North East | collected 2012
GTCAATAGAGCTTGGGGATCAACCAAATATCTATCCATTTCATTAAAGTCATACAATATAGTTTGACTCCATTTTAGAAATTGTTCAAAATTATCGTCATTATTATCTGGTCTATTAGCATCAAAAATCTCATAGAGGCGAAACTGCAAACTCAAATTATCAATAGTTTGTAGTCCTGAAAGCTCAGTAATAAAATCTTCAATCGAATAAATTTTGGGCAACCAAATGGGCTTAGAAATGTACTTGGACAAATAATGTTTTAGAAATACTATAGAACGTTTTGAGGGCAACACTACCGTTAGTCTATCGGTGTTTCCTTTATCCAAAATTTGTTGAGCGATATTTTCTAAAAAAGGCTTTACCACTGTACTATTTTATCGTTTTCTTCAGTATAAATTAAATATTTAGATATTTCTTTAAAACCCATCTTTTTCAATGCTTTATGATATCTATCTACTTGTTTCTTATGTTTTTCCATTTGAGATGTCGAGCCCGTCTTGTAATCAATAATTTTTACTTTATCATTTTTAATTAAAAGTCGATCTGGCACATAACTTTCGCCACTTTCTTGTAAAATGATTTGTTCAGTTTTCACTTCCCAATCTTCTAAAAAGAATGGCATTAGTTGTTCATCATTTAGTAATTCCTCAACTCTTTTTCTTAGCTTACTTTTCATCTCTACTGATATTAAGCCGTTACGTTCTAATTTATCAAGTACTGACTCCTTATCTTTTGTATAATGAATCTGAGCCAAACATTCATGCAACAAACTCCCCCATTGTTGTCTATCTAAATTGATATCCCATAATTGATTGGAATTGTTCTTTAGACGAATGGTCTTCCTCCAATCAGATAAAGAAGAATAATTTAAATTAATTGCCAAGTTATCAATGTCTTTATCCTCTGACTTAGGCTCTAACTTTCCAATACTAATTGGGAATTCATGTGTTGTACTTTGAAAGTAATAACCAATTAACTTGCTCAGTGTATTAAAATCATCTAGTTTTTTATATTCAGCAGTATAGATATATAACTGATGCTTAGCTCGAGTCATAGCCACATACAGAACATTCAAATCGTCCATTATAGATTTATTTTTCTCCTCTTTATGAATATCGGCATATTCTGAACGTTCTAATTGCTTACTATTGTTCAATAGCACCACTTTCATTTTCTTTATTTTGCCTTTGGCATCAACCCATATTTCATCACTTGCCTGACCTACTTTCCAATTAAAAGGAATAAACACTATTGGAAATTCTAAACCCTTAGATTTATGAACTGTCATTACTTTCACAGCGTCCATATCGTCAGGCACTACAATAGCCTCCTTATCATGGTTTTTGTCCCACCATTCTAAAAATGCCACTATATCGTTACTATTTTTTATAGAGAACTTATGTATGGCATCTAGAAAATAATGAAGGTAAATATCTGTTGAAGAAAGTTTAAAGACATGTATTAATCGTTCTACCAAATCATATATAGCCAATTCCCAAAGAGCTTGTGGTTTGAAATCAATTCCTAAAGATGTAATAAAGGCATTGAAAACATGACTATCGCCCTTGCCAACCGACTCCAAAACTTGATGTAAATTGTAATCAACATTCTCATAATTGTAATATAAATAACTAACTATATAGGTTTGAGACACTTTATCCTGAGTATTATTTAGAAATGCCAATGCTGCTAAAATGAAATTCACATCTTTTGAGGCACTCAACAAAAGAGCCTCATCAGATAAAACATTAATACCCACCTTATTTAGACTTTCTGCTGCCTGACATGCTTCCTTTCCAGTTCTACACAAAATAGCCATGTCCTTAAAATCGTAATTCATAGACCTCAACACCTCAATTTGTTTTATAATCTTATCCATCACATCGGATTTAAAGCTTTTGGTATCAGGCGTTAAATCGATATGTATATACCCACCATCTTTAACCTTAGGGTTTTGTTCGCTTGATTCGTATATGGCTTGTAAATCTGGACTTATGATAGTCTTTAAATTGTTAAAGAAAGTGTTGTTAAATTGTACTATCTCTTTATCACTTCTCCAATTGTCTGACAATACTTTTTCCTCAGCATTGTTCAACAAACTATTTTTCAATTCTTCTGGGTTTGGTAATAATTCAGATTGAAAGATATGTTCTGGCAACTGCACGAATTGTTCTACCTCACCCCCTCGCCATCGGTATATAGACTGCTTGGCATCACCTACAATAAGGTTCTGATAACCCTCTGATAAAGAGTTATGAACCAATGGCAATAAATTATGCCACTGCATTACTGAAGTGTCTTGAAATTCATCTATCAAAAAATGATGATACCTCTCTCCTAGCCTTTCATAAATAAATGGTGTAGACTCTTTACGGATTATTTCAGCAATGGCGTTGTTAAATTCTGAAATATGCTTGACATTATTTTCTTCTTTAAACTGTTCTAATTCCTTTGACAACTCATTCAGTACTGCTATGGAAAAGATATTGTTCAATAAGAGCTTATTAAAAATATAATCCTTAAAGCCTACTCTTAAATGCTTTTGTACATCGTCAAAAAGAGCGCTTAGAAAATCAGCGTGATTGATTATGATTTCTTTTTTATCCTCATCTACCGAATTAGCACTCCATTTGTTATTGGCTACATTTTTCTGCAATGTGTCTGAGGGGAAGAATTTATCTGAAGAACGTTTTCTAAAATTATTAAAATAATTGTAAAATGAACTTCTCGTAAAGTCTTTTGGACCTAGATTGAAAGTTTTGCAAAAAGCTAAGAATTCCTTTCTTTTATTTAACAACAACTGTTCAAAAGCATCGATTTCTGATAATAAATCGTTCTTTACTTCCAAACAGTCGGAAATACTTACATCATTAAGTGAACTGATAAACTTCTCAGATTTTTCGATGAATAAATGTTTAGCAAACTGTTCAAGAGCATTTTCAATATTATAACTCTTGCCTTCATCAGCCTTGGTCAAAGCAAATGCTACCAAAGCATCAGACACTTCTTTATTTGTTCCTATTCGACTAATTAAAAAAGATACAGTTGGCTGTATTAGCAAATCTTTATCCATCTCTACCTCAAAGGCTTGAGCCATTTGCAAATCATGGGAGAAAGTTCGTACAATGCGAAAAACAAATTTATCAATAGTAGAAATGGATAAATCTGTATAGTTATGTAATATAGCTGTGAGAATCTGCTGTGAGCGATTTTTGATATCATCATCGCTTAAAGAAGTATCCTCCTGAATGTGACTAAAGAATGAATGATCTTTGCCCTGACCTACACCTTTTGACAAATCGGAAATGAACGATAACACCCGTTCTTTCATTTCAGATGCCGCTTTGTTAGTAAAGGTAATAGCTAAAATATGTCTAAAGTAACGTGGATAAAATGTACTGCCATCACCAACCAATGCCATTCCTATATAATTGCGCACCAATGAGTAGGTTTTTCCTGAGCCAGCAGAAGAACGGTATATGTGTAGGTTTTTACTCATCGATTTGTTTTCGCAAAATAGATAATTAAAAGAAAAAAATACCTTTAGACCGACAACACTTATTCACAATTAGTCCATTTTACAATTAATCACTTACTATTAACGTTTAATAGTTTAAATCTGGATAATCGTTATATTTGTACCAATGAAGATCTCCCATTTTTTTAACTTAGCTTTATTTGGTCTTTTACTTACATTTTTCTCATGTAAAGAACCTGGCTGTACCGATGATAACGCTATAAATTATGATAGTGAGGCTAATGAAGATGATAACTCTTGCCTTTATAACGTTAGTATAAATATAGACTTCAGACTAGTAAATGGTAATCAAGCCATTGGCAAGTACGATACTATACATAGCCAAGATTATAGTTTTCGTCTTGAAAAAATTAAATTCTATATGAGTAATATTCAACTTAAGTCATCAGATGAGAATAAATTTCTTAGTGAAGCTCACCTATTCGATATAGACAATACTAATTCTAAAAGTCTAGTTTTTGACCTAAAAGAAGGAACTTTTGATAGCTTGTATTTTGATTTGGGACTGAATAGTGAACAGAATAGCACAACTCCTGCAAATTATGATGTAAACCATCCATTAGGACTGAATCAAAATACCTTTTGGGCAATGGAGCCCTCGTCTTATATCTTTGTAATGATAGAAGGCAAAATAGATACACTATTGGGCGATGATTATTATCCATTAACCTATCATTTAGCTCACAGTGATTTGCTTAGAAATGTAGCTTTAGAAAAACCTATAAATATATCCTATGAAAATCCAAGCAACATTATAGTTGATGTAGATTTATCTAAAATTTTTGACTCTGTTGATTTTTCTGATGACTTACCACACCAAAGTACTAATAATAAGTTGGCACGACTATTAATGGATAACTTCTCTACCTCTTTTGAAATTCATTAAACACATACATATAATTTTAACATTTATACTCTTTTCTTGTCAAAGAGATATCCCTTATGTTGAACCATTTATTTACAATCCAAATTATATAGTTTTAGAAAAGCCGAAAGGCTTTCCACAAGCTAGTATTTCAGCTGATAACCCCATGACAGAAGAAGGTATTAAATTAGGTAAAAAACTTTTCTACGACCCTCTTCTTTCAGGAGATAACACAATGTCTTGTTCTGATTGTCATTTGCAAATAAGCTCATTTGCAAATAATTCACAATATAATATTGGAATAGATGGTATTTCTGGAAACAGAAATGCTATGGCTTTAATAAATCTTGCATGGTCAAAAGATTTTAATTGGAATGGAAGCATATCTGACTTAGAAAGTCAAGCTTTTGAACCAGTTATCAACCCAATTGAATTACATTCTTTAAATTGGAAAGAAGTAAGTTCTAAGTTAATGCAAAGTGAAGAATACAAAGATCTTTTTGAATTAGCATTCAACACAAGAATAATAGATTCAACAAATGTAGTTAAAGCTATAGCCCAATTTGAAAGAACACTAATTTCTGCCGATTCTAAATTCGATAAATTCTTAGACTATAGAGCAAGTCTCACACCTTCAGAATTGAGAGGTAAAGAAATTTTCACCACAGAAAAAGGCGATTGTTTTCACTGTCACTCCTACCCTTTATTCACAAGTAATGATTTCCATAATAATGGTCTAGACCCAGAGTTAGAAATGGATAACGGAAGGTTTAATGTTACTGGAGATATAAATGATAAAGGTAAGTTTAAAAGCCCATCTCTTAGAAATATCGAACTTACAGCACCATACATGCATGATGGCAGATTTCAAAACTTAGAAGAGGTAATTGAACATTATAATTTTGGCGGTCATAATTCAACTACTATTGACCCATTAATGAAAAAAGTTGGTGTAGGATTAGGTTTGAGCCAACAAAACAAAGTAGATTTGATAAATTTTCTAAAAACCTTGACAGATACAAGTTTTATCAACAATCCTGATTTTCAACCTTAGACTTTGATATGAGGCGAATATCCTACATACCCTTGACCTTGTTACTTTTGATAATCACATCATCTCAGGGATTTTCTCAGCTTAGATGTGGTACTATGCAAAGATGGAATGCTGATACTAAAGACCACCCTCAACTTATTGAAAAGCGTCAAATAATTGAAAATGACATTATAAAATGGCAAAAAAGTACCGCTTTAAACTCATACAATATACCTGTAGTTTTCCATATTCTTTATGAAAACGAAAGCGAGAATATTAGTATAGAACAAATTCAAAGCCAGCTTGATGTCCTTAATCAAGATTTTAATCGAAATAATCCTGATGCCAATCAAACACCTGCAGAATTCCTTAATGTTGCAGCCAACTGCAATATCAATTTTTGTCTAGCTCAGCGAACACCTAATAATGACAGTTCGTCGGGAATTACCTACACCCAAACCGGTATTAGTTCATTTTCTTTATACGACAACCGAATTTTTCACGATTCTTTGGGGGGTAAGACTATTTGGAATCCCGAAAGATATTTAAATATCTACGTTTGTGATTTAACTAATGCCCTTGGCTTCTCCTCTTTTCCAGGGGGTATTGAAAGTAGAGATGCTGTAGTCATTAATTACAATAATTTTGGAACTATATATGTTTCTCCTCCATTTAACAAAGGTAGAACTGCTACTCATGAGCTTGGTCACTGGCTCAATCTTTTACATATTTGGGGCGATAGCAATTGCGGAAACGACCAAGTGCAAGACACTCCTATACAAGATACAGAAAACTACGGTTGCCCTTCACACCCTAGCCCAACTTGCTCAAATAATGGGGATATGTTTCAAAACTTTATGGACTACACAGACGATGCTTGCATGAATCTTTTTACAGAAGGACAAAAAGATAGAATGCATGCCACCTTAAATTCGCAGAGAACAGATTTAATTCAATCACAAGCCTGTTCACTACCCTATGAAGATATTGGTATCAACGAAAATGTATCTCCAACAAATAACCAAGATTTTTGCGGTTATGAATTTGAATTAATAACTTCACTATACAACTATTCAACTTCTAGTGTATACGAATCTCAAATTTATTTTCAAATTGATGATGGAGAAACACAAATGATGGAATGGAGCGGTGACCTTTTGCCAAACTCATCAGTAGAGATTAATCTCGGTAATTACACTTTATCAGCAGGTCAACATACTCTTTTAATTTATTCATCTTCTCCAAACGGATTTCGTGATTTAAACCCCAACAATGACACCTTAGTAGTTAATTTTAATCTGAAAGATGGCTCACCCTTTGAATTTCAAATTCAAACAGACAACTATGCTGAAGAAAATAGATGGGAAATACTAAATGATAACAACGAGATTATAGCATATGACAATGAACTTGTAAGCAATCAGCTCAATACGTTTAGTTTTTGTCAAGATGTTGACAGTTGCTATACACTAGTAGTTTACGATGAATACGAAGACGGAATATGTTGTGATTTTGGAAATGGTTTTATATCTATTAATAACCAAGTATTTAATGGAAATTTTAATTCCGAAATTGAATTCGACTTATGTACTATTTCAACAATTAAAGAGCTATCACAACAAGATGCATTAATAGTTTATCCAAACCCCAGTAATGGTATGCTAATAATTGAATCACCATTTAAAATTGAATACATAAGAATTTATGATTTAATGGGTAAGATTGTATTAGAAAAAAATTGCCACAACAAAGAAGAAGAGTTAAATTTGTACCATCTTGATAAAGGACCCTATTTAGTTCTTATAAGTACCCAAAACGAATACACTCAATACCAAAAAATAATCATTCAATGAGAAAGTCTATTTTAATATTATGCATTCTAGTTAGTCAATTCGGTTTTTCACAAATTAGTTCTGACGGTATACCGGTTAGTTTTTCACAAACTTTATCTAGAGAAGTCCCTACTGTAGAACTAGTAGCTCCAAATATAATTACTACAGAAAAAGAAGATAATGATAATGCATTAAAAGGTAAACCTTACAGATACGCAGTTCAGCTAGATTGTGATATAGACCCTTCCAAAGATGGATTATGGGAAAATCTTGAAAATGATATAAGGGTATGGCGAGTGAATATCAAATCTGAAGGAGCACAAGCTTTAGGATTATACTACGATGCTTTTTGGCTTCCATCTAATGGTAACTTATTTATTTACAATTCTGATAAAACTAAACTTTTGGGTGCTTATACAAATGCAAATAATCACGAAAGTGGCTTTTTTGCCAACGAAATCATTGAAGATAGCGAATTAACTTTAGAATATGTTCAAAAAGGTGAAGGACAACCTATCATTCATATCAATCAAGTTTCTTATGCATATCGCTCAATCAATAAAGCTCGAAGTGTAAGCGGTTTTGGTGACTCGGAATCCTGTCAAGTTAATGTCAATTGTTCACCAGAAGGAGATGACTGGCAAGATGTCAAAAGAGCAGTTTGTAGAATTAGCATAAAAATTGGTGGTAATAGTTATTGGTGTAGCGGTTCATTTATTAATAATACTGAACAAAATTGTAAGCCATACATCTTAACTGCTGACCATTGCACTTTTGATGATGACAATAATGCCTATGCTACAACAAATGATATGAATCAATGGTTATTTTACTTTAATTATGAGGCATCTGAATGTGAAAACCCTAATAGCAGTCCATCATCCAACACAATGACTGGTTGTAGCAAAATTTCTAATAGTAGTGCTACAGGTAGTATAAGTGGAACTTCAGATTTTCATCTAATTGAATTAAATAACGAACCCCCATATGATTATGGTTTATTTGCTGCAGGATGGAACAGAGCGAATTCAGCATCAACAAATGGAGTAGGTATTCACCATCCTGCTGGTGATATAAAAAAAAATATCAAGGTATACTCAATCAGCTACAAGTTCCGGATATGATTGGAGAGTCAAATGGGCATCAACTGATAATGGTCATGGAGTTACTGAAGGTGGTTCTTCAGGAAGCCCTCTATTAAACGCCAATAAACAAATAGTGGGTGATCTTTCTACAGGAAGTTCTGCTTGTTCACCAGCATTTTTACTAAATGGCTCGGACTTTTATGGAAAGTTTTCATACAGCTGGGATCAAAATGGAAATACTAGCAATAGACAACTAAAGCCTTGGTTAGATCCAACTAATTCTGGAGTAACTAGCTTAGATGGTAAAGTTTGTGGAACATCACTTTTTTCAAACTTCAAAGCTTCGCATACTCACGTTCTTACGGGATACGCCACGCAATTCAGCTATACAGGAACTGGAAATCCTGACTCTTATGAATGGACGTTTTATGGTGCAGGGGTAAGTCCTGCAAATTCGAATGAACCCTCACCAGTGGTAACATACAGCAATAGTGGTAACTTTACAGTAAGACTTAAAGTAACTGAAGGTGATGATGAAAGTTCAGAGATTAAGTCTGCATATATACTTGTGGACTCTGAAGGAAGCAGTATTGATTTAGAAGAATTCAAACAATCCCTTAACATCTATCCTAACCCAACAAGTGGAATAATATTTGTTAGTAAAGAAAATGAAGATTTAACTCATGTTAAAGTATACACTATTCTAGGTAAAGAAGTATATTCAAACAACTTACTTAATAGTCTTAAAATAGATTTATCATCAAAAAGTAATGGTGTTTATTTTATAGAGTTTTCTAATGGTGAGGAAAAAATAACAGAAAGACTGATTTTAAATCGTTAAATGAACAACACTTTATCACACATTCTCGAAAATAAGTCTCTTAATGCCGACTTCAAAAAAATTGCAGAAAAAGTAATAGGTGGCGAAAGAATAACAGCCGAAGAAGGTATTCGCCTTTTTGATGCTGATTTATCATTTTTAGGGTCACTAGCTAACTTTATAAGAGAAAAAAAACATCAAAACTTTACTTATTTTAATAGAAACATACACATAGAACCTACAAATATTTGTGTCTTTGATTGTAAGTTTTGCTCCTACTCTAAGTTACTTAAACATAAAACAGAAGGTTGGGAATTATCTGAAGAAGATATTATCCAAAAGATGGAAAAGTATAAAGACCAACCTATTACAGAAGTACATATTGTCGGAGGAGTTCACCCTAAAATGGGTTTACACTATTTTGCAAACCTCATCAAGAGAGTTAAAGAAATTAGACCTGATATTCATGTGAAAGCCTTTACTGCCGTTGAGCTAGAGTATATGTGTAGAAAAGCTAAAGTAAGTTTTGAAGAAGGATTGAGCATTCTTAAATCGCATGGTCAAGATTCTTTGCCAGGAGGTGGTGCTGAAATTTTTGATGAACAAATTAGAGCTGAAATTTGTAATGACAAGTGTTCTTCTGAACAATGGTTAGAGATTCATGAAACAGCTCACAAATTAGGTATGCCATCTAACGCAACTATGCTGTATGGACACATAGAAGAACCTAAGCACCTTATTGACCATATGAACAGACTTAGAAACTTACAAGATAAGACTCAAGGTTTTAACACTTTTATTCCTCTAAAATTTAGAAACGGCGACAACCAAATGTCACATATTCCAGAAGTCAGTGTCATTAGAGATTTAAAAGTATATGCTATCAGTAGAATTTTTATGGATAATTTTCCACACCTAAAAGCTTACTGGCCGATGATAGGAAGAAATACGGCTCAAATGAGCCTGTCTTATGGTGTAGATGATATCGATGGCACTATTGACGACACTACTAAAATTTACTCTATGGCGGGTGCTGAGGAGCAAAGTCCTAGCTTATCCACTCAACAATTAGTTGAACTAATTAAAAATGTTAAGAGACACCCAATTGAAAGAGATACAGTGTACAATACCGTTAAAGACTATAACAATTTTGTATTTGAGAAAAAAGACGTTAAAAGCTATTAAATCTTA
>MDSV01104221.1_pt1 | contig 10363 bp, 10 predicted proteins | sample 810851 | NCBI WGS metagenome assembly MDSV01 (sample SAMN05326640, study PRJNA326480) | marine metagenome | isolation source: seawater | place: Atlantic Ocean: North East | collected 2012
ATAGCTGACATTCCAATTGTTTCCATAGATACTTTGGTAAAAAGAATTTCAAAAGCATTTATCCTTTTTTCATAAAGTTCACTATGTGCTTCAACTGTCACATCTCTTCCCGTGAGGCCAGTACCCCCAGTAGATATAATGACATCAAGATTTTTTTTTAAAATCCATTTTTTTAATACTTTTTGTATGGATACTTTATCATCTTTCACAATATCTCTTGAGATAATATAATGACCAGAATTTAGAACTCTTTCCTGTAAAATATCACCTGATCTATCATTGGAGAGTATTCTACTATCAGAAACTGTCAGAATACCAAAACCCATTGGGATGAAATATCTTTCTTTGCTTTTAATGTTCATTTTCTTTTTTAATTAGTTGTATAATTAACTTTAAATTATTCCATGTATTTCTTTTTTTTTCAGGGTTATTAATCATAGATCTAATACCTTCAATTTCTATAGTTGGAATTCCAAAATAATTTCCAATATAACCATTTTTATTATTAAATTTAATAAAATCATTCAAACCTAGTATATTCGCAGGCATTTTACTAATAAATATCAAATACTTTGGAGAAATTATTTCAATGTACCTTCTCAAAAATGGTTTCATCAATTCCAAATCAGAAATTTTATCATCTGAATTTTTAACAAGCCTGAAAGGAATTGAAGGTATAACAAATATGTTACAATTATTTTTATTTAAAGGAACAAATCCAATTGCCTCAATAATTTTTTCAAATAACTCCTTACATTCTTCGACATATGGTTGTTGTTGTAGTTCTTCTTCATAAGAAGGAGGTTCAGAGATGAAAAGGATTTTTGAATTAGAATTACCAGCACCTAAGAGAAGTTTATTTGATCCTTTTAATGAATGAAATTTTTTGAAATTAATAATGTTATTTTCAAGAGACGATATATCTTTTGATAAATTAGCCAAATTCTCTATTTCCAAAATTACTTCCTGATTTACGATATTTGGATTATTATCTTCTATTGATGAATAGAGCTGATTGACAATTTTTTTATCAATTTGACTCTCTATTTTTTTCTGTTCAAGTTTTAATTTAGGATTTTGGAATGAGCTTAATTTCAAAAAATTGTTCCACAAAAAAGCATCTTTTTCAATAGTTGGATCAAAAATACCAGCTTGCTCATAATCCCAAAGAGTCGCAAAAATTATTTTTTGTAAATGATTCATTAAGTAATTCTCTTTAAATTAAATATAAGAAACCTTTTCTGTTTAAAGGTCATTGTTGAATGTAATTAAATATATATAATAATTATAGTCATTAAGGGGTAGTTTTAATTGTTAAAAAATAAAGATTTGTTAGGCATCAGAGAACTGTCTAAAAATGAAATTTTATATATTATCGATAATGCAAAAAAATATTACCATAATAATAAAATAACTACGAAGAAAAAAGTTTTAAATAATTTTACACAAATAAATCTTTTTTTTGAAAATTCGACTAGAACGCAAGTTAGTTTTGAAATTGCTGGAACCTTATTAGGTGCAAGTGTAGTAAATTTCCCTATAAATAATAGTTCTCAATCAAAAGGAGAAACTCTTATAGATCTTGCTGCTACTTTAAATTCTATGACTCCTGATATTTTAGTAATAAGACATCCAAATTCTGGGGCTGTTCAACTAATTTCAGAAAAAGTAATATGTCCAGTTATAAATGCAGGAGATGGAAACCACGAGCATCCAACCCAAGCTTTATTAGATATTTTAACTATAAAGAAAAGGATAGGAAGAATTGAAGACCTGAATATAGCCATCTGTGGTGATATTACTCATAGTAGAGTAGCCAGATCTAATATTTTTTGTCATAGAAAATTAGGAAATAAAATAAGAGTAATTGGACCAAAAACTTTGATACCAAAAGATATTGATAAGCTTGGCGTTCAAGTATTTTACAATATGGTTGATGGATTACGTAATATAGATGTTGTTATGGTGTTAAGATTACAGAAAGAAAGAATGGATGGTGGTTACTTTTCTTCTGAAAGAGAATATTTTCATCTTTATGGTCTAGATGATAGAAAAATGAAATATGCTAAGGCATCAGCGATTATTATGCATCCTGGACCAATGAATAGGGGTGTAGAAATAGACGGTGATCTAGCTGATAATATAGATAAATCTGTTATTACTATGCAAGTTGAAGCAGGTTTAGCTATAAGAATGTCTGTATTAGAGCTTCTTTTAAAAAAGAAAATTGATAATGTCTAAAATAACAACATTAATTAATGCAATTTTAATTGATCCCAAATCCCTAACTCAAACTAATGGGTCTATTACAATTGAAGAAGGTTTCATTCAAAAAATCAATGGTCCTACTAAAGGTAATATTATTGACTGTAAAAACTATTGTTTAGCACCTGGAATTATGGATTTAGGCGTTCATATCTGTGAACCTGGAGAAAGACATAAAGAAAGCTTTAAATCAGCAAGTATGGCAGCTGCGTCTGGTGGGGTTACCTCTATTGTAACTTTTCCCAATACAATACCAGCTATTGATAATCCTGAGCTGCTAGAGTTTTTTATGAAAAGGGCTAGAGAATCTAGCAAAGTAAGAATTTGGCCAACAGCCGCTATTACTAAAAGAGTTGAAGGAAAGGAAATCTCCGAATTAAGTTTTTTGCAAGATGCTGGAGCTATAGCATTTACAAATGGCCTTAAATCTATAGAAAATCCAAAAATTCTATTAAGAGCCTTAAATTATGCTTCTTCTATTGATAGTTTATTTATTGGTCATTGTGAAGATTATTATCTCTCAAGAGGAGTTTCTGCTACTGCAAGTGCTTTTGCAACTAATATGGGTTTATCGTCTGCTCCAAAAGAAACTGAGTTATTAGGACTAGAGAGAGATTCTTTGTTAGCAAATTTATCTAATGTAAATTATCATGCTTCTCAAATTACTACAGAAAAAAGTTTCCTCAAAATTAAAGAATTAAAATCCTTAAGAAATAAAATTACGGCTGGAATATCGATCCACCATCTTCTTTTTGATGAAACCGATATAAATAATTATAGAACTTTTTTTAAACTAAGTCCTCCTTTAAGATCTAAATCTGATAAATTATTTATATTGCAAAATATTAATGATAATACCATTGATACCATCAGTTCTTTTCATTTACCACAAGATGAAGAAAGTAAAAGGTTACCTTTTGAGAGGGCTGCGTTTGGTGCTATTGGATTACAGACATTATTACCAGCTTGCCTAAAATTAGTACATGATAAGATTTTAGATCTTCCTCTATTATTCAAAAAAATATCCCTAAATCCAGCAAAAATATTGAATATAAAATCAGGAGCTTTAGAAGAAGGTTACCCCGCTGATTTAGTACTTTTTGACCCTAAAAAACCCTTTTTAGTAGATAGATTTAGTCTTTTATCTAAAGCCAAAAATACTCCATTTGATGGCTACAAATTATATGGTGAAGTATTAAAAACATTTGTTAGAGGAAAAGAAATTTTTAAATCGAGGAATATAAGTGATACCTGATATTCTAAGAATTTGGGGAGCATCTCCAACAACAGATGCCGGTTTGATCTGGGTATTTTTTATCTTCTTATTTTCTTACTTAATAGGTTCTATACCTTTTGGGATTTTGATATCAAAACTTTTTAAATTAGGTAACATTAGAAATATAGGATCGGGTAATATAGGTGCTACTAATGTTTTAAGAACAGGACATAAAAAAGCTGCTTTCCTTACTTTAATTATGGACATAGCTAAAGGCTTAATAGTTGTTTTTTTAACCAAAGAATATTTAGGAATTACTGCATCACATTTTGCAGCTTTAGGGGTATTTTTTGGTCACCTTTTTTCTATATTTTTATTTTTTAAGGGTGGAAAAGGGGTTGCTACATTTATAGGAATACAAATGATTTTAAACTTTTATGTTGGTGTTTTTATCTGTATTGTCTGGATAATAATAGCCATAGTCACAAGATATTCTTCTTTATCTTCACTAATTTCGTCTATTTTTTCTTTAGTAATTTTGATTTTATTAAATGATTTTAGTTATTTATGGGTACAGATAATATTAGTATTTTCAATAGTAACGAGCCACAAAGATAATATTATCAACTTGGTTTCTGGAAATGAGAATAAAATTAAATAGATTTAAATATAATAAATATTCAATATGAGTATTCACTATAAATTTGTTTAATGTCTTTAGACCAACTTTTATTATATCTAATAAGTATTTCGTCTGCTAAAGACATACCCTTATCTAAACTCGAAAATAGTGGAGACAAAAATTCACATTCATTTTGCTTAGTACAATGGATATTCATTTTCTTTCTATTTTTTAAACCATTCTCAGATAATAAAAGAGTTTCATATGCTAGTTGCTTAACAGACTTATCACGAATAATCGCATCGAAACCTAATTTCGAAACATCCTTATAAAGTTTATAACGTTCATCTGCTGTCCATTCTTTACAGATATTCCAAGCCGTGTCCAGCGCTTGTTCGTCATAAATTATACCTACCCAAAATGCTGGAAGAGCACAAATTCTAGACCATGGGCCTGCATCAGCACCCCTCATTTCGATGTACTGTTTTAATCTAGCTTCTGGGAAAATAGTGCTAAGATGATCAATCCAATCAGATAATTTTGGCTTTTCATTAGGCAATACTGACAATTTTCCCTCTAAAAAATCTTGGAAAGATAGACCCATTGCATTGATATATCTATTATCCCTTTTTATAAAATACATTGGAACTTTTAATGCATAATTTACCCAAGACTCAAATCCATATCCCTCATCAAAAACAAATGGGAGCATTCCAGTTCTTGATTTATCAGTGTCATGCCAAATTCTAGATCTGTAACTTTTAAATCCAGTAATCTTACCTTCAAAAAAAGGTGATGCTGCAAAGAGTGCTGTTGCTACTGGTTGCAAAGCCAACCCAACTCTCATTTTTTTTATCATGTCTGATTCTGAACTATAATCTAGATTTACTTGTACAGTACAAGTTCTGAACATCATTTTTGTTCCGTGAGAACCAACTTTTTCCATATATGGAGCCATTAATTTATATCTATCTTTAGGCATAATAGGCATTTCTTTGTGCATCCATTCTGGAGCAGATCCAAGTCCGATAAAACCAGCACCAATTCTATCAGCAACTGTTTTAACTTCTGCTAAGTGTGTAGCAACCTCAAAACAAGTTTCATGCACACTATCAAGAAGTGCACCTGATAATTCTAATTGACCACCAGGCTCTAAAGTAATATTGGCTGTATCTTTTTTTAAACCAATAATACATTTATTTTCTTCAATGGGTTTCCATCCAAATGTTTCAATAAGACCATTTAAAACACTTAGAACAGAACAATGGCCTTTATAAGGTAATGGTTTTAAGTTACTTTTAATAAAGCCAAATTTTTCATGTTCTGTTCCAATTTTCCAGGAGCTTTTTGGTTTGCAACCATCCTCAAAAAATTGAATGAGTTGGTTTTTATTTTCAACTATTGAATTTAGTTTCGACATTTTAAGATTATCCTTACTTGAAAAAAATTATGTTTTGAGAAATTTATTTAAATTGAATTAGTACTTTCTCCAATCCCCAAAATAGCCTTGCCAAATACTTACTGATGCTACCACTGCTGTTTCTGCTCTTAAAATTTGTTTTCCTAAACTCACTTTTTTGACAAATGAGAAATTATCAATAAATTCAGTCTCTTTCTTAGAAAAACCTCCTTCTGGACCAACTAAAATGGCAGCTGGGGAAGGATCTAAACTTTGAAATACTTTTAAAATTGGATCACCCTTTAATTTTTCATCACAAAAAAATAAAATCCTATCTGAATCCCAATCTTTTAAAACATTTTCAAGTTTATTTAAATCTAGTAAATTTGGCATCCATGTGCTACCACATTGTTGCGCAGAACTAACCATTATTCTTTTATTTCTTTTTTTATTAAAATTATGAATATCAGTAAAATCTGATATGATCGGTATTATTGTTTTGATACCTAATTCAACACACTTTTCAATAATAAAATCTGTTCTTGATCTTTTTAGTGGTGAAAAAAGAAGAGTTAGGTCAGATGGAACATTAGCTAAATTTAATAAGCTGTTAATTTTTAATTTAGCTGTTTTTTTTGAAAGTTGTATTATCTCGCATTTAAATTCACCGGAGCGGCCATCAATTAAATTTATTTGATCTCCTGTTTTCAATCTTTTAACATCAATTAAATAATGTATTTGATCTTTTGTTAAATCATAATATCCTTTTGATTCATATAATTTGGCCAGATCAACTTCACTATATAATCTTGTAATATTTTTGGTCACTTGTGGAGATCCTATTGAATTCATTGAAAAATAAAATATTTAAAATTGCAGATTCATCAGAAGGAAATATTATAGATACTTATTTCCCAAATTGGAGTATTCCTTATCTTCGCCTTAGCCGAGCAGACAGACCCACAGGAACTTGGCTTCTTTTGTTACCTTGTTGGTTTGGTATATTACTAGCCTATAATGAAAAAAACAACTTAAGTATTTCTTTTTACGAAGTCTGGTTATTAATAGCATGTGGATTGGGTGCATTTTTAATGCGAGGAGCTGGGTGTACTTGGAATGATATTTTAGACAAAAATTACGATTCTAGAGTTAAGAGAACACAAAACCGCCCAATACCCTCAGGCCAAGTTACAATAATAAAAGCTATTCTTTGGATGATTTTTCAGTCTTTATTAGCTTTTCTAATATTATTAACATTCAATAAATTTAGCATTTTAGTCGCATGTCTTTCACTTGTATTAGTAGCTATCTATCCTTTAGCTAAGAGAATTACTTGGTGGCCACAAATTTTTCTTGGTTTAGCTTTTAATTGGGGGGTATTAGTAGGATATTCTGCAACTATAGAAAAGTTATCTATTTCTGTTTTCTATCTGTATACTGCTTGTATATTCTGGACTCTATTCTACGATACAATTTATGCATTACAAGATATCAAAGATGATACTTTGATTGGAGTTAAATCGACTGCTAGGCTATTTGGTAAAAATTTAAAATATTGGTTGTTTTTTTTCATTATATTATTCTTATCCCTTTTTATTTTGAGCATTATAACTACAAAAAATAATTTCAACTTTTATAGATTATCTATTTTTTTAGCTGGAACAATGATGTTATTTTTACATTTAATTTTACAAGTTAAAAATTTAAAAACTACATCAACAGAGTCAGCTCTTAAAACTTTTAAATCTAATCGAAATACTGGATTCATTTTAATCTTAACTCTTATTGGAATTACACTTTAAATTGAATTCTTTTTACCAATCATGTAAGATTAATTCATCTTCTTCTTTACTTTGAACCCATGAACTATGTGTTTTATAATGCTCTTTTTTCCAGATAGGTGCTCTACTTTTTAGGAAGTCCATTATAAATTCAGCAGATTTAAATGCAGCTTTTCTATGTGCTGAAGCTGTAATAACTAAAACTATATTATCTCCTGTTAATAGCTTACCCACTCTATGAATTACTCTTATAGAATTTAAGTTCCATCGCATCTGAGCATCTTGGCAGATCGACAAAATTGCCCTTTCAGTCATTCCAGGATAATGTTCTAACTCAAGTGAAACTAATTCTTCTTTTTCTTCACTTATATCCCTAACTACTCCTATAAAATTTACTATCCCACCAATTATTTTTTTTGACTTTATAAAATTAATTTCTGAATTAATATCAAAATCACCCTTTTGAACATTAATAGAAATAAAGCAGTTTTCGAAATTTTGATTCATTTTATCCACCTGTCATTGGAGGAAAAAAAGCAACTTCTTTTACATTTTTAATAGATATATTTAAATCTTGAATTACTTTTTGATCCACAGCTACTCTAATTGCCTTTACATCTTCGAAAGCTAAAGCATATTTTTGATCAATTTTTATAAGTTCTTTTATTAAATCGTTTACAGTTTCTGATTTTACTTCTACTTCTTCTGCGGGAACTCCTATTTTTTCCCTGAGCCAAGAAAAATACAAAATTTTCATTTCCTAATCTCTCAAAATAAAAAGCGATTTTTTAAAATACACTATTCCAGTATATATCGAAATTAAAGCTGATATCCATAACAAAAATATTCCTAAATAATAAAAATGAATTTCCCAAGAAATATCTTGTGTTGAAATAAGTAAAATGATTATTGCAACCATTTGAAAAGCCGTTTTATATTTTGATAAAAGTAATACATCAAAAATATTATGTTTGGCTCCAAAAAACTCTCTGATACCAGAAACTAAAATTTCCCTAGTAATTATTAAAATACTAGGTATGCCGATGAGATAATTATATTTATGACTAAACACTAAAGTTAGAAAGCACAAAACTAATATTACTAATAATTTATCCGCTATTGGATCCAACATTTTACCCAGATCAGATGTTTGATTAAACTTCCTTGCAATATAACCATCAAAAAAATCTGTAATCGAACATAAAAGGAAAATGATTAATACCATAAAACAGCCTGTTTCTTTAGAATCTATTAAAATAATAAAAGGTATTAATACTGAACTTATTATTCTAAAAGTGGTAAGAAAATTTGGGATATTAATCATTGTTAATTTATGCCTGTCTAATCATTATTATTAAAAAAATTGTAAATTTTCTCTGCTAAATTACTAGATATTCCTTGAACCTTTTGTAATTCATTTATTGAAGCTTTAGACACTTCTTTAGTAGAACCAAACTTCATAAGCAAATTTTTTCTTCTAATCCCACCTAATCCAGTTATTTCATCTAACCTAGTACTCAAAATAGATTTACTCCTTTTTTGTCTGTGTGCACCAATTACAAATCTATGAACCTCATCTCTTAATCTTTGAAAAAAATATCTTAAAGCATCATTATGAGGTATTTCTATTTGAATATTATTTTTATAGTAAAATCTTTCTTGACCAGAATTTCTTTTTTGCCCTTTTGCAATTGCAATGATTGGGATTTCACCATGACCAATCTCTTCAAGAAAATTTTTTACAACTGATAATTGTCCTTTTCCTCCATCTAAAATTATTACATCAGGAATTTTTAAATCTTGTGATGAATTTTTTTTATTGAATCTTTTAGTAAATACATATTTCATCATAGAAGTATCATCCCTATTTTCTAATTCTTCTAGTTCAATATTAAATTTACGATATTCTGATTTCATAAGGCCATCTGTTCCAGATACTACCATAGCCCCTACAGCATAGGTACCTTGAATATGTGAATTATCATAAACTTCAATTCTTTCTGGAGAGTTTTCAAGACCCAAAAGGTCTGCTATTTTTGTAAGTAATTTTTTTTGAGTAGAGTTTTCTGCCATTTTTCGTTCTAGGCTTTCCTTAGCATTCCTTAACGCATCAAAAACTAATTCTTTTTTTTCTCCTTTTTGTGGGTTATTGATCTTTACATTTTTTCCAATCTTTTGAGTAAATACAGTTTCCATAAGATTTTTATTATCTATTTCATTAGATAATAAAACCAATTTTGAAGGTAATCTATTTAAATAAAATTGACCTAGAAAAGCTTCCATAATTTCTTTTTCAGTCATATCAGAAGAAACTTTTGGATAATAATCTCTATTCCCCCAATTTTGATTATATCTGATAAAATATACTTGAACGCAAGCTTGTCCAGATTCTAGATGAAGAGCAAAAATATCAGCCTCTTTTATTTTTTGAGGATTAATATCCTGGATAGAGTGAATTTTTGTTATTGCTTTAATCCGATCACGGTAGGAAGCTGCTAGTTCATAATTCATTTCTTTTGCAGCTAAAATCATTTCATCAGATAGTTTTTTTTGAACTTCTTCTGATTTTCCACGCAAAAAATTATCAGCTGAAATCACTAATTTGGCATAATCAAATTTATTAATTTTTCCAGCACATGGTCCAGCACATCTTTTCAAGTGGTAATTAAGACAAGGTCGATTCCCAGCCTCAACTTCTTTATCAGTGCACGATCTTAATAAAAAAACTTTTTGTAACGTATTAAGGGTTCTATTAACTGCACCTGCACTTGCAAAGGGACCATAATATTTTCCATTTCTTTTTTTTTGTCCTCTATGTTTTTCAAGACGTGGAAAATCATGTTCTGAACAAATAAAAATATATGGAAAAGATTTATCATCTCTCAAAAGAACATTATACTTTGGCTTTAATTGTTTAATTAAATTTTGTTCTAATAGTAGAGCTTCTGTTTCATTTTTTGTAGTAAGAAATAACATTGCAGATGTTGCAAAAATCATTTGCTGAATTCTCAATGGATGACCATTATATTTTGTATAATTAGAAACTCTTTTTTTTAAATTTTTTGCTTTTCCTACGTACA
>MDSV01237569.1_pt1 | contig 10363 bp, 10 predicted proteins | sample 810851 | NCBI WGS metagenome assembly MDSV01 (sample SAMN05326640, study PRJNA326480) | marine metagenome | isolation source: seawater | place: Atlantic Ocean: North East | collected 2012
AATTAAGACTAATATGATTTATGAATTTAATTAAGTCAACAGGGACTTTTGGATTTTATACTATAATCAGTAGATTACTTGGTTATTTAAGAGATATTTTAATTGCCATATTTTTAGGAGCCAGCCTTCTCGCTGATGTTTTTTTTGTTGCGTTTAGGATACCCAACACATTTAGACGACTGTTCGCAGAAGGAACTTTCAATGCAGCTTTTGTTCCAAGTTACACTTCTGAACTCGCAAAGGGCAAAACTAAAGCAAATAAATTTGCTGGTCAAATTTTTAATTTATTGTTTATAGGTTTATTTTTTTTAGTTCTTGCTATTGAACTTTTTATGCCAATTTTTATAAGTTTAATAGCACCAGGGTTTGTTGGTGATGTAAAAAAAATTGAATTAGCTATTTCTTTAACAAGAATAACATTCCCTTTTTTAATGTTTGTTTGTTTAGCTTCCTTTTTTTCTGCAATTTTGAATTCTCATAACAAATTCGCTGCAGCATCTGCTGCACCAATTATTTTGAATTTAGTTTTGATTGGAATTTTATCATTTAGTAAATTACTTAATGATCAACTTGTCTATTATCTTTCTTATGGTGTTTCCGTAGCAGGACTTTTACAAATAATTTTTTTATATAAGTTTGTAAGTGACTTCTATTCAGTTAATTTTGATTTTAAATTGAAAGTTACCAAACAAGTAAAATTTTTTTTCAAGAAACTTTTGCCAAGTATATTTTCCTCAGGTGTGACCCAAATAAATATATTAGTAGGTACTATTATTGCATCTTTTCAAGCAAGTGCTGTTTCTTACCTTTATTATGCAGATAGAATTTATCAAATTAATTTAGCTATAGCTGGTATAGCTATAAGTGTAGTAATTTTGCCTCAACTTTCAAAATACGTTCAATTGAAAAAAAAAAATAAGATTTTATTTGTTCAAAACAAAGCTTTAGAATTAAGTATATTTTTAAGTTTTCCAGCTACATTAGCTTTAATAATTGGATCAGAAGAAATTATTTCAGCATTATTTGGTTATGGTTCATTTGATAAAACAGCAGTAAAAAATTCCGCTCTAGCGCTTTATTATTTTAGTTTTGGATTGCCAGCTTTTGCGTTTATAAAAGTTTTTTCAAGTTTTTTCTTTGCTAATCATAATACTAAACTGCCTTTTTATATTTCTTTTATTTCAGTCTTTTTGAATGTTGTAATTAGCCTCTATTATTTTAAAGATGTTGGATTTATCATTATACCAATAGCAACTTCTATTTCTTCTTGGTTTAACTCAATAGTTTTATTTTTTTATTTAAAAAAAGAAAATTTATTTTTCTTTGAAAAAAATTTCTCAATTAAATTCTTTAAGATAAGTTTTGCTTCTTCGTTAATGTGTTTATTTTTTAAGTATTTAATTTCAAATTATGAAAGTTTACTAGCTTATGATTATACTTTTAAAGTGTTTTATTTAATATTATTTGTAATATTAGCATTTATCTTCTACTTATTAATATCTATTTTTATCAAAGCTTTTAATTATCAAGATCTTAAATTAAAGTATTAAATTATGACAAAAAAAATTTTCTCTGGAGTTCAACCTACTGGTAATTTGCATTTAGGAAATTATTTAGGAGCAATAAAAAATTTTGTAGAATTAAATAATGATGAAAAAAATAAATGTGTTTTTTGTGTTGTTGATTTACATGCGATTACTATTAAACAAGATCCTAAAGAATTAAGAGACAATATAAGGGAAACTGTAGCAACTTTTATTGCAAGTGGCATCGATCCATCAAAAAGTATAATTTTTAATCAATCTAAAGTTACAGCCCACTCGGAAGCAGCATGGATCTTAAGTTGTGTTGCAAGAATGGGTTGGTTAAATAGAATGACACAATTTAAAGAAAAAGCGGGTAAGGATAAAGAAAAAGCAAGTATTGGACTTTACTCATATCCAATATTAATGGCAGCTGATATTCTTTTATATGATACAACCCATGTGCCTGTTGGAGAGGATCAAAAACAACACTTAGAGCTTTGTCGGGACATTGCACAAAAATTTAACAATGATTTTAATGTTAAAGATTTTTTAAAAATCCCTGAGCCATTAATTCAAAGAGAATTTTCTAGAATTATGAGTTTAAAAGATGGAACAAAAAAAATGAGTAAATCAGAATTGTCAGATTTAAGCAGAATAAATTTAACAGATGATAAAGACATTATAATAAATAAAATTAAAAAAGCAAAAACTGATCCATTACCATTGCCTTCTAATATAAAAGAGCTAGACCAAAGACCAGAGGCAAAAAACCTTCTAGGAATATATTCAAGTCTAAATAATTCTTCCTTAGAAAAAACAGTAAAGGCTTTTGAAGGTAAAAATTTTTCAGAATTTAAAGAAGAACTTTCTCAAGTTTTAGTTGAAAAGATCAGTCCTATATCAAATGAGATAAAAAAACTTATCAATGATAAAGAGTTTTTAGATAGAATTCTTATAGAAGGCCATAAAAAGGCTAATAATATTGCATCTGAAAAAGTTAGAAAATTACACGAAATAATAGGTTTTTAATTAAATCTTTTTTAACAAGTTTCAATTTTCTAATAATTGACTATATAGTAAGTATGTTCGTTCAAACAGAAGTAACACCAAATCCAAATTCATTAAAATTTTTACCTGGTAAAATAGTATCAAATAGCGGATCGTTTGAAATAACTAAAAAAGATAATGTTAAAAACGAATTAATAAGAAATTTAATGTCAATTAATGGTGTTGAAGGAATTTTTTTAAGTAAAGAATTTATTTCGATTAATAAATATGATGAATTTAATTGGGATGATATTAAGCATATCGCTATCTCATTAATTAATGATTTTTATTCAGAAGATAAAAAATTTGTAATTGATAAAAACCCTTTTGAAGAAAATGATGATTTAAGCGAAATTGAAAAAAAAATTGTTAAAATTTTAGATCAAAAAATCAGGCCTGCCGTTGCAAAAGATGGAGGAGATATTAAATTTAAAGAATTTAAAGATGGTATTGTAAAAGTACAATTGCAAGGAAGTTGCTCTGGATGTCCAAGTTCAACTATGACTCTTAAGCAAGGTGTTAAAAACCTTCTTTGTCATTATTTACCTGAAGTTAAAGAGGTAGAAGCTATTTAAAATGAAAATATTTTTTAAAAAAGGAAACTCAAATATTTTTAAAACATTAGATAAAAATAATTTAGGGTCTTTAGCTAGAATATTTTTAAGTAGCTTTGTAGTTATTTTTGTATTTTATTCTTTACCCTTAGTAATTAATTTTACAAATAATAATGAATTTATAAACAATTCAAAAGTTGTTTTGGCTTACACACTAGATAAAAAAGTAAATGGTAATGTTGACGAAAATGATAATTATAATGAAAGAGATTTATTAGTTGATATTTATAGTTTGAATGAGCAAGAAACTGATACTGTCAGATTAGATGCTTCTACAATTAAACAGTTATATGAAGACACTGATTATAAACTTGATGATATTAGAAAAAATAAGTTAGTAAAACCTATTGCATTAACTCTTCTACCAAGTGAAATAAAAATGATTGAAAATACGTCAAAGAGAAAAGAACTTTTTATTCAAATTGTTTTACCTTTAATTTTACAAGAAAATACAAATATACGGCTTGATAGAAAAAGGCTTTTTAATATTATTAATAAAAGTAATAACACTAATTTAGAAAAAAAATGGTTAAATAAAAAATATAAGCAATATGGAATACCTAAAAAAGATTTATCAACTCTAAAAATAAGAATGGATGAGATACCAGTTTCTTTAGCACTTGCTCAAGCCGCAAAAGAAACGGGCTGGGGCACTTCTAGGTTTGCTCAAGAAGGTAACGCTCTTTTTGGACAATGGACTTGGTCTGGTGAAGGTTTGAAACCCAAAGGAGCTGATAAAGATGAGGGTCATAAAGTAATGAGATTTAATGTCCTGCAAGCATCTGTAAGAGCTTATCAAAGAAATTTAAATACTCATTCCTCTTACAAAGAATTTAGACTAGCTAGAGCAAAATTAAGAGATATGGGACAACAATTAGATAGTATTATTTTATCAGAGTATTTAAATGAATATGCAGAAACAGGATCTCAATATGTTGACGTATTAAAGAAAATTATAAATCAAAATGATTTAAAAGATTTTGATGATGCAAAACTATTGCCTTCAAGTATTGAGTTAGAGAGTTTAATTTAGATTTTTTGGTATTATAAATTGTGTTCCAAACCATCTCCATTTTCCATCATCATTTAAGGAACAATTTATTCTTCCTCTTCTAGGTTTAAATGGCTCTCTAAATTTAATTTTTAAAATATTATTTTCTAAATTTGTAACAGATTTTTCCCATTTATCACCTTCATTTGAATAACAGTTTATATTTTTTATATTTTTTTGATTATCGAAAAATTCAACTTTAAAATTGGGAGGATTATTTGAATTATTAAGCTCCTTTTCTATTGGAGTAAGTTTTTTGTATTCTAAAGGATATGTATTTATTATTGATCTAAATCTTTTAATTTCACCATATTTTTCATTTATTGGAAATCTAGGTAATTGAAATTTTTCTTTATTTACATCTATTACACCTGAATGTTGACCAAATCCAAAATCAAAATTCTTAGATATATAATTTCTTTGAAATTCTGAATACTCACCAAAAGGATAAGAAAATAAATTTGGGATATATCCTAATTCTTTTTTAAATATACTGCTCGCTTTTTCAATATCTTGAATAAATTTTTCATTACTTTCTTCAATTAAATAATCATGAGTATGAGAATGATGTCCTATAATTGCGAAACTTTCTTTATTAACTTCTTTAATTTGTTCCCATGTCATATACCCATTGTTTCCAACAGGTTCTGTAGATACAAATAAAATAAAAGGAATTTTATTTCTTTTTAGAAAAGGCCATGCTACGTCATAAAAAGATTTGAAGCCATCATCAATTGTTAAAAGAATTTTTTTTTGTTTTTTTGGAGTTTTAAAATCTTTTTTGAAATCTTCAGGATGTATAAATTCATAATTCAATTCATTTACTAATTCAATATGATTTAAAAAAATATTCATTTGAATATTGGTCGACGGATACTTAAATTCATCAAATCTATGATACATAATTGATAAAACCCCTTCATCATTTGAATAATGTTTGATATTATTTTCTTCTGCTCTAGAATTTGTCGAAAATAAAAAAAATAAAATGAACAAACTAATTATAGATGCTGCTGATAAAAAAATTTTTTTTATGCTCATTAAAGGTAAAAATATTTATAGTGTCAGTCACGAGAATAGTAAAACTAATTATGAGAAATTAGCTATTTTAATCAATGAATTCTTAAATTCCCATGACTTAATTATTGATGATATATTAAAATTATATGTAAATCAGGGACCCGGTAGCTTTGCAGGTATAAGAAATTCTTTAGCAATAGTAAAAGGAATTCATGTGGCTAAAAAAATTGATTATTATTGCTTTTGTTTTAGTAATTTCGATAAATTTGATAAAAATATATATGAAAATATCCCAAATATATGTGATAAATTAAATATTAAAAAGAATTTGATTAACCCTGTTTATTTAAGTTAAAATTAACTATGTCTCGATCAATTGAAGAAAAATGTTTATCTAAGGGCGTTAAACTGACTGATCAAAGAAGGATAATTGCTAAAGTGATGTCGGAGTCAACTGATCACCCAGATGTAGATGAACTTTATAATCGTGTATCTAAACTTGATCCTAAAATTAGTATTGCAACTGTTTATAGAACAGTAAAATTGTTTGAAGAGTCAGGAATTTTAGCTAAGCATGAATTCAAAGGTGGCAAAGCAAGATATGAAGAGCTAAATGAGGGTCATCATGATCATTTGATAGATGTAAAATCTGGTGAAATTATAGAATTCGTTGATGAAGAAATAGAAAAACTCCAAAAAAAAGTTGCTGAAAAATATGGTTATACTTTAGTTGATCATAAATTAGAATTATATGGAGTAAAAAAGAAATCTTAATTAAAAATTTAATGAAAAAAAAAATTTTTATCAAAACATTTGGTTGTCAAATGAATGAATATGATTCAAATCGCATATATGATGCTGTAAAAAAAATTGGTTTTGAAAAAACAAATGAGCCTAAAGATGCTTACTGTTATCTTTTGAATACATGTCATATTAGAGATAAAGCCAAAGAAAAAGTTTATCATGAAATTGGTAGGGTTAAAAAAGCATTCAGATCAAAAACTAAACCTTTAGTAATAGTAGCAGGATGTGTAGCTCAAGCAGAAAATACAGAAATGTTAAAAAGAGAGCCTTATATTGATTTAGTAGTTGGTCCTCAATCTTATCATAAGATTAATGATACAATAACAAATTATCTCGCCCAAAAAAAAAAGGTTGAAGAAACAGAATTCGATGCCGTAACAAAATTTGAGTATTTTAATAAAATAAAAAGTCAAACAAAAAAAATTTCTTCTTTTTTAACTATTCAAGAAGGTTGTGATAAATTTTGTCATTTTTGTGTAGTGCCTTATACAAGGGGACCAGAGTATTCTAGACCTTTCAATCAAATTTTAGATGAAGCAAAGTATCTTGTTAAAAATGGTACTAAAGAAATTATCCTTTTAGGACAAAATGTTAATGCCTATAATTATAAAGGATTAAGATTGTCAAATTTAATTTTAGAGTTAGAGAAAATAACAGAGCTTAAGCGGATTAGATATACTACTTCTCATCCAAATGATATGTCGGATGATTTAATAGATGTTTATAAAATTTCAAAGAAATTAATGCCATTAGTTCATCTTCCCGTACAAAGTGGTTCTGACAATATTTTAAAACTTATGAATAGAAAGCATAGTATTGCTAAATATATTGATATAATTAATCGTTTGAAAAAAATTAATAATAATATCCATTTTTCAAGTGATTTTATAATTGCATATCCTGGAGAAAAAGAAGTTGATTTTAAAAATACATTAACTTTGATAAAAAAAATAAAATTTATAAATTCTTTTTCTTTTATTTTTAGTCCAAGACCAGGAACTATAGCCTCAAATTTAGATACCTTAAACAAAAAGATTGCTATTCAAAGATTAGAGATGGTGCAAGTAGCTCTTTTCAAAAATCAAGCTGAGGTTAATAAATCTTTCGAAAAAAAGACTATAGAGGTTTTAGTCGAAAATCGAACTGAAGATAGAAAAAAACTTTTTGGAAGATCTGAATATATGACATCAGTTTTGTTTTATGGCACTGACGATTTAATTGGAAAAATTGTTAAAGTAAAAATCTTAAAAGGTAATCAAAATACTTTATTAGGAGAAATTATTAGTACAACAAATCAAAAGGTAGCATAAAATTTGAGTATTAATAATAAAAAAAAATTTGATACAAATTTAAAGTTTGTTTATTCAGACAATAATACATTAAGCGTCATATTTCATGATAATGATTTACTAATGGGAGTAGTTGGAGAATTTAACAAAAATTTAAAAGAGTTAGAAAAAGTTACTAAGTCAAATCTTTATTCTAGAGGTAACTCAATTTTGATTAAATCATCACCTGATACAAATGAAGTAATTAAAAATGCTATACAATTTTTAGCAAATCAATTTGTTAACAATGGAAATATTGAAAACAAAGATATACTGTCATCCATAGATAAGTTCATGATTGATGAAAAAGTTAAAAATCCAAATGTTACGGATATAATTAAAACTCCCAAAAAATCGATAATACCAAGATCTGAAAAACAGAAGAAGTATGTAAGAGCATTGAGACAGAACGATATTATCATTTCAGCAGGACCCGCAGGTACTGGTAAAACTTTTTTAGCAGTGGCAGTTGGCCTGACCATGTTACTTGAAAAAAAAATTGAACGAATAATCTTGTCCAGACCAGCTGTAGAGGCTGGTGAAAGATTAGGATTTTTACCCGGTGATATGAAAGAAAAAGTAGATCCTTATTTAAGGCCTTTATACGATTCATTGTATGATTTATTTCATTTTGAGAAAATACAAAGAATGATTGAAATAGGAGATATTGAAATCGCACCTCTAGCTTTTATGAGAGGAAGAACTTTAAAAAATTCCTTTGCAATTTTAGATGAAGCACAAAATGCCACTGACACGCAAATAAAAATGTTTTTAACCAGAATTGGTGAAAATACTAAAATAGTTGTGAACGGTGATCCATCACAAATTGATTTGCCAAATAAAAGTATGTCAGGTTTAGAAAGATCGAAAAAACTTTTATCTCATTTGAATGAAATTTCAGTTATTGATTTTGATCATTCAGATGTTGTTAGACATCCACTTGTATCGAAGATAGTAAAAGCATACAGCAATCATAATGATTAATGTAAATGTTTTGTCTGATGACAATAACTGGTCAAAAAAGATAAAAAAGAAAAAAGATTTTTTCAATTTAATTTGCAAATCATTTCCAAAAAAATATCAATTTACAAATAAAAAAATATTTTTAACTTTAATGTTATCAAATAATAAAAAGATTAAAAAATTGAACAAAAAATTTAGAAATAAAACAAAGGCTACTGATATATTATCTTTTCCATATGAAAAAAAAGTAAAAATAAGAAATAATTTATATTTAGGTGATATAATTATAAGTTATAATTTTATGAATAAACCAATAAATCAACCAATAAATGTTTTCAAAAAAAAAGTTATGAAAACATTTATTCACGGTTTTTTACATCTTTTAGGTTTTGATCATCTTAAACTTAAAGATTACAGAAAAATGATTAAAGAAGAAAAAAAAATTTATCAAGCAATCATTCAAAAAAAATTATTAATTTGAAAAAAAATTATATCGAATATTCATTTTTATTTTTATTGGGTGCTTTAACTTCTTTAAGTTTACCACCTTTAAATTTTTTTTTGATAAATTTTTTTACATTATCTTTTTTTTTTATTTTTTTAATTAAAAAATCTAAAGAGGTTTTTAAAAAAAATAAAAGATCTTTTTTTTATTATGGTTGGTTATTTGGATTTGGCTATTTTATAACCAATCTTTACTGGATATCTATCTCATTAACATTTGATGAAAGTTTTAAGTTTTTGGTACCTTTCAGTGTTGTTTTAATACCTGGTTTTTTATCTATATTTTATGGGCTAATCACTTATTTGTTTATTATTTTCAAACCTAAAAAAAATCTAAGCTCTTTCTTATTTTTTACTTTAATGATTGGATTGATTGAATATATAAGAGGCTCAATACTAACAGGTTTTCCTTGGAATTTAATTGCTTACAGTTTTTCAAACCAAATAGAAATTTTATACATTACCTCAATTATAGGAACGTATAGCTTTAATTTATTTTGTATCTCATTATTTATAAGTCCAGCATTATTTATTTTGAAAGAAAGTAAAAAGGATAACATTGTTCCTGTTTTTTTTATTACTACAACTTTGATCTTTTATTTTTATGGTTTTTTAAATATTCAAAAATTTAATAAGATAGAAGTTAAAAATAATGAGTATAAATTTAGAGTAATTGGATCAAATATCAGTCTTGATAGATTTTATTCTGATCTTGATCCAATCTCCGTAGTTAAAGATTTAATAGAAATAAGTCAGCCATCGAAAGATGAAAAAACTATTTTTGTTTGGCCAGAAGGAATTTTGCCTAAAATTTCTCAAAAACAACTAATTGATTATAATTGGTTATTCAAAGAAAGATTTAATGATAACCATCTATTAATAATTGGTATTAATAGTCTGGATGAAGTTGATAAAAAAACTAAATATTTTAATACTTTTTCATTATATGATCACAATTTAAATTTAATAAATTCGTATAGCAAAATAAAATTAGTTCCATTTGGAGAATTTTTACCTTATGAAAAAATTTTCAAAATTTTAGGTTTAAAATCATTAACAAATAACTACCAATCTTACACTAAAGGACAAATAAGAGATTTTATAGATATTGATCAAAAAAAATTTTCTTTTAAAATTTTACCTCTTATTTGTTATGAGATAATTTATACAGGAAAGATATTTGAAGATCCTAATTTTGATATAATTATAAACATTTCTGAGGATGGTTGGTTTGGTCAATCAATCGGTCCTAAACAACATTTTATACACAGTATTTATAGAGCTATTGAAAGTGGAAAATATGTTTTAAGATCAACGAATAATGGGATAACTGCAATAATCAACCCATTAGGTGAAGTAGAAAAACAAGTTAAATTAAATGAGTCTGGTTATATTGATTTTAGCAAAATGCGAAAAGTTCATCCCACACTATTTTCTAAGTATGGAAATAAAATTTTTGGATTAATAATTTTATTGTATATTTTTTTAATTTTTTCATTTAATAGA
>MDSV01144986.1_pt1 | contig 10362 bp, 12 predicted proteins | sample 810851 | NCBI WGS metagenome assembly MDSV01 (sample SAMN05326640, study PRJNA326480) | marine metagenome | isolation source: seawater | place: Atlantic Ocean: North East | collected 2012
GATGCAACGCCTACGCCTGTTCAGGAGGATGCAACGCCTACGCCTGTTCAGGAGGATGCAACGCCTACGCCTGTTCAAGAGGATGCAACGCCTACGCCTGTTCAAGAGGATGCAACGCCTACGCCTGTTCAAGAGGATGCGTCGCCGCCACCCGATGCGCCGCCTGTTCAAGAGGATGCGTCGCCGCCACCCGATGCACCGCAACAATCCATTCTTGTCAAGAAACGTGCCTCTCGAAAGAACAGTAAGGCTAAGAAGCGGACGAAAGAACAAGATGTCGAGTCGACAACGGAGGAGGTAACGCGCCCAGTGAAGATGCAGAAGAGCAATGACCTGATGGGCAATACAGACTTCGTACTCAACCTCGTCGAGGGTGGCACTATCACGTTACCCAATACGTCAAAGGGCACACCATATAAACTGGGTTCGATCAAAGGATACCGCGGACAAGTACGTAAGCTCCTGAAGGGTAACGTCAATGGCATTACGATCGATCTGAACGAGACGAACCCCTTCCGCGTGTTGGACAACGTCCTGAAGAATCATATGGACGTCATTGATAAGCACGACGCGGGTTGCAACAACCAACTGTCCTGTGGCATCAAGCTCATTCTCAAACTGCACAAGCAGTTTCCACAGTTTAAGTTTTGATGCGGTGAAGTGTCGCACGGAGGGAACATGCAGGACAGCGCTGAGGGGTTGTTTCTAGGACAGGGATCCTTGGTTCCGTGAATCGATGTATTCACTGTATACCGTACGGTGAACGACATGGGTAATCCGACTTGGCAGTATGTAGGACTGAGATCTGCCAACTTCGTAAAAAAATTTAGCGTACAACCGTAACAAGGGGGTACGCGCAGAAAATGCTGTTGATAGAATTGTTTAGCGGAACGGGGAGCGTGGGAAAGGTGGCGCGCCGTCGCGGGTGGAAGGTGATATCGGTGGACAGCGACCCGGCGCACAAACCGACGTACGTGGCAGATGTCATGCGTCTTCCGCACAAGTCGTTGCCCGTTCCGGACTTCGTGTGGGCAAGTCCGCCCTGCACCACCTACTCGCACGCCGCCAATTGGGTGCATCACCGCGAATCTGGGACGGGGCGCGCGCTGTCGGACGACGCGAAACAGGCGGATCGCATCGTGCGTCACACGATGAAAATGATACGGTATTGGTTGACACGCAACCCAAACCTTCGGTTCTGCATCGAGAATCCGCGGGGACACCTTCGCAACCTTTCCGAAATGAAGGGGTTGCAGCGGACCACGACACAGTACAGTTTCTATGGGTTCCCCATTCGTAAGACAACCGACTTTTGGACCAACTTCCCTCTCAAACTGAAGACGGAGGGTGCGGAGGCAACGTCTACAATCCGCATCGGCAAGGATCCTGGGTGGCGCCGTGCTCTTCGCGACGCGCTCGGAGCGCACGGGGAGTCGCAGGCGGTGCTTCTTGGACGCATTCCCTCCGCGCTCGTGTCGAGCATTCTCACACAGATGTCTCGCGGAGGAAGGACGCGCCGCTCGAGACGTTCGTCCTGACCGTATGCGGTTTACATTTGCCACGTCCCGATGCCGTCCCAAATGCGATTCACATTGAGAAATGGTAAGAGTGTATGGTGTTTCTCATCGATCGTATCGTACAGGACCTTGTACGCATCGTGGACGTGGACCATAAGTTCGCGCCCCTGGGCCCGTGTTGTGATGATATCATACCCGATTGCACGCACCCGTGCCTCGTTGTTCATCAGCAGTGCAATTGTAGTGTCGTAAATGTATTTCTTGTTGCTGTTGAACAACGTTTCGTTACATTTCGAGATCTTGCACTTGTCCTCCAGAAACAGGTTACAAAACTCGTCGAGTGAGGGCAACTCGATCGCAGTCACGATTTCCAGAACTGTCGTCGTCTTGGAGCGTTTGCGAATCGACATTCACGCACCCCGTCGTGTCTCTTTTTGTTGGTACAGTGTTCGTGCCGTTGGTTGGATACCTCCGATACGTCCGTACCAAACACAAGGACACACACACTCGACGATTTCCCATGTCCGCGGCGAGATGCGCACAGTGGTTTCGATCCCTTGACCGTGAGACCGTCCTTGCACTGGTTGCAAAGAATGGATTAGCGCTGGAGTTTACATCCTCTACGCTGCGCAACGATCGTGAAATTGTTCTAGCTGCAGTCACAGACAATGTAGATGCACTGGAGTATGCGTCTGAGACGCACCGCAACGATCGCGACATCGTTCTTACTGCAATCACAGACAATCCATGTACTCTCCGGTTTGCATCCTCTACGCTTCGCAACGATCGCGAAATTGTCCTTGCTGCAGTCACAGAAGATGGATCTACACTGGAGTATGCATCTATGATGCTTCGCAACGATCGTGAAATCTTCCTCACTGCGATTGCACATCTAACGGATGGGTGGCATCCACTCAAGTATGCATCCTATACGCTCCGCAACGATCGTGATATCGTTCTTGCTGCAGTCACAGAGGAAGGATGTGCACTGGAGTATGCATCTGAACGGCGTCGCGACGATCGGGACATTGTTCTCACAGCGGTTGCAAATCACGGATATGCACTGGAGTATGCATCTAAGACACTTCGCAACGATGAGGAGATCGTTCTCACATCGGTTGCAAATCACGGATATGCACTGCAGTATGCATCCGAGGCGCTTCGCAACGATCGCATGTTTGTCCTCGCGGCAGTTGCACGTCACGGCTATGCACTATACAAGGTACCCACAACGCTTCGCAATGATCGTGAAATTGTCCTTGCGGCCGTTGCACGTCACGGTCATGCACTAATGGCTGCACCGGAACGACTCCGCGTCGATCACCAGATCGTTTCCACCGCGGTGAATGAGGATCGTACGGCTCTGATGTGTGTTCCACGTGAACATCGTGCACAGTACATGAGAAGAGCAGGTCCCGTACAGACGCGCCTTCTGTTCAAGTACATGCCACTTCCATTCGACCTTCCGGAGGAGGTAGTCGCAATGCACATCCTTCCCAAATGCCACAGTATGTGAGGGACGGGAAGGATACAGTAAAGACATCGAACCGGGAGCAATGATCACTATCTTAGAAACCAATGGACTAGTTTTTTGTACTCAACACACACACGTACACAACCACCTCCCATTCAGTAGACCGAACACAACGTGCGCAATCGACGTCTTACTGTTGTCTCCCCCTTTTTTTACACTCAGTGCCGTGCGCGACGAACCTTCTCCGTGTGGTTCGCAACGTCACGCGGCTCCGCTCTCGACGTTGACTGTATTGGGTGCGGTTCGGCTGGTGAGTCTCTTCGAGTGCCGCGGCTTCTTGAGTCCATACTGGAGAGCGATAAGATCGGGGCGTGCTATGGTGCGCAACGACAACCGGTCTACCGTGCCCTGTGTGTGATGCAGGAGGAGGTCGATCCATTGCAGACGCGTACGTCCATTGATCTTGTGCGTTGTGGAGTGCATCGTCGGTTGGTACGGTGTTCTTGCCGTTTGTACCAAACACAAAGACGCGTCAAGGGTAAATGATCGAGTTGACGTTCAGAGGAGAGGTTGGCTGCATTCATGGAGGTTACGCCACAACCATAGGGACGGACGGAACGATAATGAGGCAAAGTATGGGGAATGTCGGTGACGAGATCATCTACCTACTACGATCAAACTCCATATTAGTGTGGGACGGATTTTGCAAGCGTGGTGTTATATGCGGCGACACACACCGTTATGTCATTGAACGTGATGGAGAGATGATCGTGAACGCCGAGATTCCACTGAGCTACAGACTCGACGCTCTGGAACCCTTCCAAATGTCTGACTTCGTACCGCCATCGGACGATGAAAAAACGGAGTACTACGTTGGGCAGAACCGTGATGATCATGGATGCATTCATGGGCGAGGCATGGTCCTCTACAACGACGGATCTGCGTATGCGGGGGACTTCCGCCATGGACTGAAACACGGCATGGGGTACATGATCGACACAAATGGTACGTTGGTGTATGGAACGTTTGTCGATGGTGTACAATCGGGGATGGCATACAAGGTCGAGGCCGATGGATTCATTTCCATCACAGGCTTTACCATGAGAGGCATGCCTGGATGGAACATGTTTGTACCTGGTGGACGCAGAACCAATACGCTGGCCAGTATCTACTTCACAACATCCATCCTCCTGGGGAGTACGGTCAAAAAATGGCGTGTCTTTGCGGACCTGCAGGCAGTCGCCAAACGAATGAAGTCGCTGTTGATCGACGAGGCCGCGATGGTGACTAAGAAAACGAAGAAAAGGGGACGAAAGAACAATGGGACCAAGAAACCCAGTATTGACGACCTCTCCACCGAAACTCTCCCTACCATCAAGGAGCCAAACGACGTCACCTCATTTTCCTCGAGCAAGGAACCCACCAAGCCATTTCCGGAACCACCGGACGAGTTTGTCTGTTCCATCACGCACGAGCTCATGGTTGATCCCGTTGTCATCGCCGACGGGTACACGTATGAACGACGCGCCATCGAGACGTGGATTCAGCGTAAGGCAACGAGTCCACGGACGGGTCAAGACCTCGACTGCGCGACGATGTTTCAGAATCACAATCTCCGCCGACAGATCATGGAGTGGAGGGAGGGAAGTGTGTGATTTGGAGAATACCCAATGCTTGGTGTGGTTCGGGTTTCACACTGACACATGTACAGTAAGACATTGAGTCTTAGAAACCAAACCGACTGACACAGTCAGTCGGTTTCTAACATCCGCGGGTTGGGGTATCGTATTGCGTTTGGTACCTGGTCGTCCTCTACGTCCATGCGTGCACAATGTATGCGACGATGTTGCATTGTAGGAGGTCCCTCCGAATATGATGTTCGATGTCCTTGTGCTTCTTTGGAAGGAGCGACCAGTGTAGCCCGGGTGAATTATGGTGTTGCGTGTGGTACCCGTTGTTGAAGCAGAAAAAGTTGAGAACTGGTCCGGTGAAGTTCCGAGAGTGGTTGTACTTGCTGTCGGGATCACACCCCTTGTGTTGCAACATGTTGAGGGTGACAATGAGATATTTGCCAATCATGGTCGGCACAATGTACACCCACATGGCCCGTTTGAAACAACTTCGAAGAATGTACGCGAGGAAAATATGGTACACGACGACTTCTCTTACAAATTGGGAGAAGAGTGCAGTTCGTCGCTTGCGTTCTTCGTTCATGTACCGAAGGTCGTTCCGTTGAATGTCCCATACAATCGTCGGAAAGAAGAGGAGATGGTTGAGGTACTCTCGCGTGTACGTCATCCGGTTCGTGCGCATGACATCTCGGCTCGTTTCGAGATGCCGATGGTGGGATTCATTGTGTCCGGGCACATAGAGAGACGCCGGTGCACCGCCTAATAGGGTGAGGAGCACTCCGAAGAGGTCATTGAGTGCCCTATTCGAGAAGACTGCACAGTGCGCAAAGTTGTGAATGCTTACCGCCTGTTGAAATGCCTGAAGACCATTCAACATCGTCCATGTAAACTTTGTATGAACGCTCTCACTGTCCACATCCCTCCACATCCACTGTGTCGCAACGGAAACGAAACAAAGTGACGAAAAAATCAGGGTCCTAACGTCCGCACCGTACCTCATTTCTCCTACTAATCTTTAAATAATCACACAATGTGGTGGTGGTGTCACAGAAACAAAATTCGAACCGAGTACGAGCTGGACGTGACACGTCACAATGGTGTACCATGTGCCTCATTCGAAGAGTATACGAGACAGACCCCACCACCACCACAAGCCACGCGCGTCGAAGTCTACTTGCCCTCCGTTCTCCATGCGGACACTGCCGTGGTGATTCGGTTCACAACCCCGTGAAGGACCCGCACTGCCATGAACGAAAGTGGCACATACGGGCGACTGGTGAGCAACCTGAACTGCGTGTATGACATCTCGACGCGGCGCCACTTGCGACCATCCTCGAAGACGATGCAATCATTGCCATTGTAAAACCCTTCGTGGGTGACGTCCACCTCCTTGAGACGTACGGTGCGTTTGTTTGTCATGGTGGCGACGGCTAGGTCGGTGGTGTCTCCGTGCAGCCCTTAAAAACGTACCTGAGTGACACAGTCTTCCCATCTGGTGTGAACTGAACCGTTGGGGTGCGTCGTCACCACCTTGACAAGGTCACCATTTTCTCCGTACACCCACCGTGTGTGCATCGTTCCCTTTTCATGGTGTGTCTCACGGAGGATGAGTTACACTGACATTCGCAGGTCCCCGAGACTCACGTTGGACAACTCAGAACATTTGCCACAATCTCCGGGTAGCGCTGCGCAAACGGTTGGTACTCGACGATGTTCCAGACGAATTTACCGCTCGTCATGAGCATGTGCCACGAGAGGAACTTCGGATGCTCTTCGAACAGCTTCATTCCCAATTGAAGATCGGTGTCTTGACACCGCTCAAATGGAATGTGTACGGGGGTTGACGAAAACGCCAAATGATAAAATTCATCAGTCATTCCGGCGGATTTGAATTCGCGCAACACATATTTGCGGTGTGTACGTGTCCCGACCGTATGACGCACTCCCGGAATGTGCATCTCCTCTCCATTCCCAAAACGCGACACAGCGACCCAATGCTGCGACATTGTTGCTGTAGTTTGGTGTGTTCATACGCCACACACACTGATCGAAGACGACTGTGTGACAAGTCCAAAAAAAGGACGCACCATTCGATTCTCAAATTTCCATCTCCATGAGAGATGAAATGCGAGAATCGGACCTTTCGCTGCCATTTTTTTACCGGTAGCCGATTCCCGTCTGGTCCACAGCGGACGCGACCAGTTTCACGCCGCCCTTGCGCCGCACACCCGAAATGTGCGACACGTCACGAGGTGGCGCGAACGCAGACGTGTTGTATCGCGTGTATCGAAAGTCATGACTGAACTTATCCGCAATCTCATAATCGGCCGCCACTCCCTCAATGCCCCCCTCTGCCATACTCGTCGTCCACATCTCCACGCCCGAGTGTACGTAGTCGTCCTGTGCACCGTCGACTGCGATGCCGTCGCCATCCCATGTCTGCCCTAGGATCCCGTGCGGTGACACAACTCCAGACGCATTGCCGTGTCGTGACTCGAACCCCGTCGAGTTTAGGGGACGAATGGAAAGGTCGAATCGCCACTGGGGTCCTGACAGACGGTTGTAGACCGGTTTGCGCGTCACATTCGTCTCCCACCCCGCGACGCGCATGACGAGCGTCGCCTGTTTGTAGAGAACGCGCATGTCGTTACGGTTCACCTCCGTCCATACACAGTGTTTGGACGCGACGGGCGTTCCCATCGGATCTACGACGTCGAACCCAATGTTGGAGGCGGACGTATTTACGACGAACACGTCACCCTTCTGCGTCTCCATCTTCCAATACGCGTCGGTGAAGAAGGAACCGTGCACCAGCTTGGGCATGTATCCTGGTCTGATAAAGGTCGCGTTCTCGGTGCGAAGGGAGAATGTGAGCCTCGGTACACTCAGAATGACGTACAGTGCACCGTGACGCCCTCGAATGTCCATCTTGTCCCCATGCGCTCCCGTTAGATGAGGGTCCTGTATTCCATTGGCCTGGGGCGGAGGTTGCAAGGGCGGAGGTTGCGACGGTGGAGGCGGTGACGGAGAGGGAGGGGGTGGTGACGGCGAGGGAGGGGGTGGTGATGGTGGTGGTGACAGGTAAGTATAACTTGCCAGAGGCCAGTAGTACCACGGTCCAGCCGACCATTGGGCATGCTCTATATAAAACCACCGACCAATTGCGTTTCCAAAGTTACAAGTGAACCCCGTTTGCTGATAAGTAGGATCATACGCTCCTCTTGAACAAGTTCCTTGCAACACCCATTGGCTACAGGTTCCACTAAACGGTACTAACGCTTGAGCGAGGTTTCCGCAGGTATAGGACTGGAAACTATTCGCATCGACTTGAGACTGTGCACCGCGCAACCAAATCAGTTGCGTGCCTAAATAGACTGCCTTGTTGAGGTGGGTGACGAAATATCCAGCGTTGTCATCGCAGTAAAAGAGGGTATTGCTGTCCCAGTTGACGGTAGTGTGATAATCCGCGCACCCCCCGCCAAATTCCATGCCAGTGACATCTCCACCCGCAATCATAGAAGATGGAGAACTCGCTAGGTAACTTGGCATGCGCCGCCCGTGCAGACCATGCTGTGACACCACACCCAGTGACGTTGCATTTACTGGATTACTCATATGAGACAGAGCGCGATTCGCCTCTCGGTGGTCCGCAACCCCTGCATCCACTGGTATGACCAGCAGTAGTAGATATTGTTGGAACAGTCTCATTGACCGTTGGTGTTACTTGTGTACTATGTGAAATTTTTCACAGTCGTGTCAGTGTTTCACCTAATCGTTGTAATGTATACCAGTTTTTCCCGTCTCGATAAACCCGCGAACAAATGATCTGCGTGGACACGAACAGCGCAGAGGATGGTGTCTTCACTGCTCTTCAGAGCATGAATGTGCCGTCCGAACGCCGTCGACTAGACGTCGGTGACATTACCATTTCCAACGGCGTGCGTACCTTTGTGATCGAGCGGAAACAATGGAGCGACCTTGCGGCAAGTATTTGTGATGGTCGTTTCAAGGAGCAAAAAAGTAGGATGATTTCCACGGAGAATACGCTCTACATGTACGTCATCGAGGGGTCCCTAGGGAGCTGGGATGCATCGTGTCGCGGCATGAAACACACGTGCATGTGGGCGGCGCTCACTAAAACTTGTCTTCGAGACGGTATTCCCGTCTTCCACACTCTTACAGAAACGGATACGGCATCGCTCTGTGCGTACCTCTACACACAACTGTCATCGAATGGATTCGACCCTCTTCCCGGAAACGGCGTTGTGAGTGGAAGTGCGACGAAACGCAAGCGAGACAATCTCGACTCTCCTACGGACGCCCTACGCGCTATGTTGTGCGTCATTCCCGGTGTTTCCAAGGCGAAGGCGGACACCCTCGTACAACGTTGGTCACATGCGACTCTTCTTTCCTCGGCGAGTGAGTCTGAGATTGCAAACCTCAAATGTGGCGATCGCAACATCGGACCCGCACTTGCGCGACGGATTCGTAGCATCTTCACACCTCAGTAGTGACAACGTAGCCACTGCTACCGTTCTATTTTCGTATGCTCGTTCCTACGATCTTCTTCGACCAATGGAATGACCACCATATTCAGGATCATGTCTCCGAGTTCACTCTCAATTAAGGGCGATGACTCCATGCGGAACAGGGAGTTGACGTAGATCTCGAGATCGCTAATGAAGTCGATGTCGTCTGGTGGGAAGTACTCATCCACTGTGTAAATATTGCGTCCGTGCATCGCCGTGTCTTTTCTTTTGGTTTGGTACACCTGTTACATCTGTTACACACCTCACAGGTACCAATCCAAAAAATGTCCGTCTCTTCTCTCATGTCTCGCGCCATGAAGGTGCTGGTGAAGGAGTACCCATCCGACTGGGATGATCTGGCAGGCATCGAACGCCGCCGTCTCGTCAACATGTACCTCAATGCATTGGCGTTGCATCACTACGGTCTCAACAGCTACTTCGATCCACGTGTACTGGTACAACCTCCTCCCCCACGCTTCCCTCGCAAGCGCCCATGGGAGTCAGCCTCCTAAGCGCATGAGAATGACGGAATCGGATCATGATTCGAATGGACATGTATACACAGCGGGCGTATACATGACACCCCGCCGGAGAGTACATTAACCTCGTTTCTGAGTTTCTAAAATGCTGATTTCAGGGATCTTTGATCCCGGATCGACTACTGTATCCATTTCTGAAACACAGGAGATCGATCATCTGGGTCGTTTCCCGTAGGAAGGACTAACACCGCAGCGTGAGCGTTACAGTGTCGATTGACGCGTCAACTGGGATGGGGTGGTCGTCCTCGCATTAACAGAATCTTCAACTGCCGTTTCAACGGTATTGATGTGCTGTTTGAGATCTGCTATGATCTTAGACAACCCATCGGTACCATCTCTAGCGTCCTTTATAGCTCTAGCCCTTTCCCCCGCAAGGATAAGGGCATCCAAAGTCTTTGCAATGGCTCCTATGGGGCGTTCCCTTACTGGTAGAGAATCTGGATCCTGAGGAAGGGCGTTAAATTCTTTATTTACATCGCCGTCAAAGTCGTGTCCGTCTTCACTTCGATACCGGTGCTCTCCCGTTCCCTTGTACGTCAACCGTCGGCTCGGGGAGTTGCGCATCGCGCGCCTCTTTGACTGCGCCCGGTTCCTCTTACGGGGCGACGTCGGCGAACGTTTCGCGAGCACCTTCTTGGGTCGTGACGGCATTTGGGTTTTGCATGTAACCCA
>MDSV01228920.1_pt1 | contig 10362 bp, 8 predicted proteins | sample 810851 | NCBI WGS metagenome assembly MDSV01 (sample SAMN05326640, study PRJNA326480) | marine metagenome | isolation source: seawater | place: Atlantic Ocean: North East | collected 2012
ATTAAGGGTGATTAGCTCAGCTGGTTAGAGCACCGCCCTTACAAGGCGGGGGTCGTAAGTTCGAATCTTACATCACCCACCATATACTTTATTTATAAGAAGCAGCATATGCTGCTTCTTTAGTATAGGTATTATATGTTAACATACGTACCACGGAGGCGTAGTTCAGTTGGTTAGAATGCCTGCCTGTCACGCAGGAGGTCGAGGGTTCGAGTCCCTTCGTCTCCGTATATATAATTAAGTAAATATGCTAACTGCTATAAGAGATAAATTGAAAACATGGACAGTTGTACTCCTTGTTGTACTTGTTGCTATACCATTGGTGTTTCTTGGCGTCGGTGATTATGGTACTAATAACGAACGTTATGCTGTCAAGATTAACGATCAAGAAATCAGTAAATCAGTTGTACTTCAGGAGATGGGTCAGTTTAAAGATGTTTTACGAAAAAACTACCAAGGCGCAATACCTCCAATTTATACCAACGAATTTATCAAGAAAATTACAATTGATAATTTAGTAAGACGTAATATTGAAAATAATATTTCTATCAATGCAAATCTTGTTTTCAGTGATCAATCAATTATTGATGATATCAACAATACCTCCTCCTTCAGAGATGACAAAGGCTTTAATTCAGCTATTTATAAAAGGCGCCTATTTATGATTAATATGACTCCTGATACATATGAACAGTATGTCTATCAAAAAGGTATAAGAGATCAATTACGAAAAGCAATAACAGATACATCAATACTCAGCATATATGACAAAAAGATAAACATTAATTCTAATTATCACTTAAAGATAGGTCAACTTCTACTTATTAAGGCAGAAGAGTATAAAGATGAAATAAACGTAACCCTAGATCAGATTAATTCTTATTATGAAAGCAACAAGGAATCTTTTTTTTCAAATAATGAAGCTGAATTTGAATATATTAGATTAAATAAAGACGATTTCATATCGTCAATTAAGGTTACAAATGACGAACTTCTAAATGAATATAATAAAAATATTAAATCTGGAACTTACAAACAAGATGATTTATATGAAATTAATCATCTTGTTTTTCCTGTGAAAGATAATAAAGAAAGTGTTATTTTACAAGCAGAAGATGCTCTTCTAAAACTAAATAACAATGCATCATTTTTAGATATTACAAAGACATATAATGTTGATGATGATTCTAAAGCTAATAAAGGATATTTAGGGAAACTTACACTAAGTGATATGACAGATGTACTAAAATCAAACATATTGGATATGAAAACATCGGAAATAAAAATTATAACAAGCGAATCTAACGCTATTCACATAATAAGGTTTTTACAAAAGATTGAACTTGGTAATAAAGCATTTAAAGATGTAAAAGCTGAAATTCTTAAAAAAGTCTCACATGAAAAAGGATCAAAGGAATATTACTTAACATTAGATAATATAAAAAATAAGATTTATTCAGAAAAAAGATCTCTAAAGGATATTTCAAAAATATTTAGTCTACAAATTAACAAAACACCAAAAATTGATAATACGTTTAAAGATAAGATATTAACTAATGATATTTTACAACAACTTTTCTTGAAAATGAAAAATACAGAATTATTTTCTCCTATATATAGATCTAATGACGATGTTTTATTTATTCGAAAAGTTGTACATTACCCACCAAAACAGCTCAAACTAAAAGATACAGAAGCAGCAATCAGGGCATTACTTATAACACAGACGAGGAATGATAAGTTAAATAAACTTGTTAATAATAAACTTAAAGTCTTAAATGAGGGCTCTATTGAGTCTTATGAAAGGTTCAGAATATACAATTATGAAAATAAGTATAGTGATGAAATTATGAATATAATTAATAATCAACCAATAACATCAAAGTTTGTATCCAATAAACTAAATAATGGTGACTATCTATTGCTTAGAATAACTTCATTTGAGGAATCTATAGATAAGGAGAAGGTTGAGGCAGACAATTTTTTAGATTTCTTGGAGAATACACAATCAGAAGGTGATTATAATAATCTGTATATTACAAAATATAACAACTTTTCTGTTGATGTAAATAATAACTATTTAAATCAATAGCCTATTATATTGAATCCATTATCAGCATAGATTGTTTGTCCTGTCACAGAAGATGACAAGTCAGAGATTAGAAAATATGCAACTTTCGCTACGTCTTCTGCAGTAATATTTTTCTTTATTGGCGACTTTTCTTCATATATGCTGAGTATCTTGTTAAACCCGGATATTCCAGCAGCAGCAAGTGTCTTTATGGGACCTGCAGAAATCGCATTAACTCTGATTTCTTCTTCTCCGAGTGAGTCAGCTAGATATCTTACACTGCATTCTAGACTAGCTTTAGCTAAACCCATTATATTATAATTTTGAACTACTCTTTCTGCACCTATATAAGATAAGGTTACAATAGATGATGATTTATTTAAATTGCCTTTGAATATCTTTGAGATGGCAGTCAGACTATATGAGCTGATATCATGTGCTGTAGCAAAACCATCTCTTGTAACATTGTCGATATATTTTCCATTCAATTGTTCTTTTGGTGCAAATGCTGCGGAATGTACTATACCATCTAGGTTGCCGTAATCATTCGTTATATTATCTTTCAATGTGATTATTTCATTATCTTCCGATAAATCACATTGATATGCTTCAGAACTAATTCCTATTTCATTTTTCAATTTAATTACTCTATCTTTTAATCTATCATTCTGATAAGAAATTATTACATTGGCTCCATTTTCATGTAATATTTTTGAAATAGCATATGAAATAGATCTGTTGCTGGCAATACCTGTTACTAAAACATTTTTTCCTTTTAGATTCATAATATATTTGTAATATAGTACATTATAGAGTAATGAGATTAAAGAATACAATTACTCTAATATTAATCTTAATATTTCAAATGACTCATACTCATGCTAATGAGTCTATTAGCATTGGCTATAATGCTAAATATAATGACTTTGAATACTTTGATTACGTAAATCCTTATTCAAAAAAAGGGGGACATATAGTAATATCTGCTTTTGGTACATTTGATTCACTTAACCCTTTTCTTCTCAAATCTTTATCTCCTGCTCAAATTAATAATTTAATGTTTGATACATTAATGACAAGAAGCCTTGATGAACCATCATCCAGTTATTCATTAATAGCAAACTCATATAAGCTAGCTGAAGATGAGTTATCAGTAACATATTACATTGACAGGAATGCTAAATTTAGTGATTCTAAATTTATTACTGCAGATGATGTAAAATATTCGTTTGAACTGCTAACTTCATCTTCAGCACATCCACAATATAGAATTTATTGGGCAGACATTGAGTCTGTTGAAGTTTTAAATCAATATAGTATTAAATTTTATTTTAAAAGAAAGAATCCAGAATTACATATGATGATTGGTGATCTTCCTGTTTTTTCAAGAGAGTGGCTATCCCTTGAAGAATTTCCTAAAGCTGTAAAGAAAAATCCAGTTTCTAGCGGTCCATATATTATAAAAGATTATAGTATTGGTAAGTATATTACATATATAAGAAATAAAGAATATTGGGCAACCAATAAACCTTCAAGAAGATATATGTATAATTTTGATTCAATCACTATTAAGTATTATAAAGATATGACAGTTGCTTTGGAGGCATTTAAAGCAGGAGAATATGATTATATTCTAGAAAACCATTCTAAAAGATGGGCAAGAGATTATAATGGTCCAAATTTCTTAAATAATAAAATAATTAAAACTGAACTTATTCACTCAAATAATACAGGTATTCAAGGCTTTGCTTTTAATACACGCAACGACTTATTTAAAGATGTTAGTTTAAGGAAAGCTATCACTATGGTATTTGATTTTGAATGGTCTAATAAAAATCTTTTCTATAATCAATACTTGAGATCCAATAGTTATTTTAGTAATAGTGAACTAGTAGCTGATATAAAAGTAAGTAAGAATGAATTTTCATTAGCAAAAAAACTAGATATAAATGATAGTAGAATTAAGGATAAAATTATATTACCAGTTAATAAAACACCAAAGGACTATAGAAACTCTCTTATTAGTGCAAAAAAAATATTAGATAATTCTGGTTATTCAATTAGAAATGGTCAATTGCAATCTCCCTCTAATAAACCAATAATTATTAATTTTCTTTTAGCACAAAAAGGCTTTGAAAGAATACTTGCGCCATTTAGAAATAATTTAAAAAGGTTAGGAATTTCACTAAATTATAGAACTGTCGACTTATCTCTGTATCAACAAAGATTAGATAATTTTGAATTTGATATGACAGTTGTTAGTTATCCTCAATCCCAATCACCTGGAAGTGAACTTATGAGTATGTTCTCATCAGACAGTTATGATAAAAATGGAGCATTCAATTTTCCTGGAATTAGAGATAAAGATGTTGATGCATTAATTGATGAAATCATATACTCTGAAAATCGAGAAAACCTCATTACATCAGCTCATTTATTAGATAGGTTACTATGGAATCAATATTACATGGTACCTAATTGGTATATAAATACTCATAGAATTGCATTTTATGATAAGTTTCAGCAACCCGATATTCTTCCACTATACTATCAAGCAACAAATTATGTTCTACAAACATGGTCAATTAAATGACTTTATATATCTTTAAAAGAATATTATTAATGATCCCAACGCTTTTAGGTATTCTCTTTATTACATTCGTAATTATTCAATTTGTACCTGGAGGACCAGTTGAGCAGATTGTTAATAAATTATCAGGTTTGAATGCAATAACAGAATCTTCATCATCATCTAATTTGTATAGAGGCTCCAATGGTCTCTCAGAAGAGCATATCTTACAACTTAATGAATTTTATGGTTTTGATAAGCCATTTCTAGAGAGATTTTTTATTATGGTAAGCAACTATGCTGTATTTGATTTAGGTACAAGCTATTTTCATAATCAAAGTGTCGGTGATTTAGTTTTAAGTAAGCTGCCAGTATCAATTACATTAGGACTGTGGTCGTTCATTCTTGTATACACAATCAGTATACCACTTGGAATTAAAAAAGCTGTTAATGATGGTAGCAGGTTTGATATAGTATCCAGCACTATAGTCTTGGTCGGATACTCTATCCCTGGTTTCGTGCTTGGAATAGGACTTATCGTTCTCTTAGGTGGAGGTAGTTTTTTTGATATTTTTCCTACCAGAGGTATAGTTTCGGACAACTGGGAGAATCTTAGCTTTTTAAATAAAATCACTGATTATTTGTGGCATATAACTCTGCCTATAATCTGTCTTGTTATTGGAAGTTTTGCGGTGATGACAATGCTTACAAAAAATAGCTTTATTGATGAAATAAATAAGCTATATGTAGTTACTGCTAGATCAAAAGGGTTGAGTGAAAATAAAGTACTCTATTCTCATGTCTTTAAAAATGCAATCATACCAATCCTTACAGGTTTCCCAGCTCAATTTGTCTCTGCATTTTTTACTGGCAGTATTCTTATTGAAACAATATTTTCACTTGATGGAATAGGCCTTCTCTCTTATGAAGCGATTATTCAAAGAGATTACCCTGTTGTTATGGGGACACTATTTATTTTTACATTAATTGGTCTGATAACTAAATTAATCACAGACATAATGTATGTTTATGTTGATCCGAGAATTAAATTTTCATCATCAGATACACAAAGGAATTTATAATGGATACTTTTGATGTAATTTGGAAAAACTTTAAAAGGAATAAAAGAAGTATTTATTCCTTATATATATTTGTCACTTTATTTGTTCTTAGTCTTTTCTCTGAACTTATAAGTAATAATAAACCAATAATAATGACCATAGAAGGTAATATTTATTATCCATATATTATTGAATATACCGAGAAAGATTTTGGTGGTGAATTAGAGACTACTCCAGATTATAAGGGATACTTTATAAGTAACCTATTAGATGATTCAGACAATTGGGCTATCTTCCCACTGAATCCCCATTCCTATAACTCTATAAACTTTAACAATTCAACACCTAATCCTGCTCCACCCTCTAACTATAATATTTTAGGAACAGATGATAGGGGTAGAGATGTATTAGCCAGATTGATCTATGGATTTAGATTATCAGTAATATTTGCATTAGTTTTAACTGCAATAGGCATTCTTATAGGATTATTCTTTGGCGCGATTCAAGGATATTTTGCAGGTAGAACTGATTTATACCTACAACGTTTTATTGAGATATGGGGATCAATGCCTGAACTATATATTCTAATTATATTCGCGTCAATTTTTGAACCCAGTATTTTATTATTAATTGTTCTTTTATCTTTATTTGGCTGGATAAGCTTGTCGGATTATGTTCGTGCTGAATTCTTGAAAGGAAGAAATATGGATTATGTCAATGCTGCTCGTACTCTTGGCCTAACCGATTGGCAAATTATAACTAAACATATACTCCCAAATAGTTTAATTTCTGTTGTCACGTTTTTACCTTTTAGAATCAGCGGCGCTATACTCATATTAACCAGCCTAGATTTTTTAGGTCTTGGCGTTCCTCCTACAACACCAAGTTTAGGTGAACTTCTTTCACAAGGCAAAGATAATATTTCAGCATGGTGGTTATCATTAACTACTTTTATTGTATTAGTTGGAACTTTATTACTTCTAATCTTTATTGGAGAGGGGATTAGAGAATCAATAAGCGGCAAGTCATCATGAGTATTCTTGAATTCAAAAATTTTAATGTACAGCTTAAACATAATAATGAGAATATTATTAAAAATCTCACTTTTCAGCTAAATTCTAGAGAGTCTTTAGGTATTGTCGGAGAATCTGGATCCGGGAAGTCTATAACAGCACTATCTGCCCTTGGATTATTAAACAGTAATACATTTACTTCATCTGGAGAAATACTTTTTAATGATAAAAATATTTTTAATTTAACTAGTGAAGAGTTATGTTCTATTAGAGGTAATGAAATTTCAATGATATTTCAGGAGCCTATGCTTTCATTAAATCCTGTAAAAAATCTTAGGTCACAAATAAATGAATGCATTGAATTATCTGATCAGAAATTATTAGTGGATGATATATGTGAAGCATTACAATCAGTTGGCTTAATAGATACTGACAAAATTCTGTCTAGCTATCCCCACATGCTGTCAGGAGGACAGAGACAACGTTTTATGATAGCTATGTCAATAATTAGAAAGCCTAGAATAATAATTGCTGATGAGCCAACTACAGCATTAGACGTTACTCTACAAAAGCAGATATTAGATATGTTAATTAGTCTAAAGAATAATCTTAATATGTCTATGATATTAATTTCTCATGATATCAATCTCATAAAAAAATACTGCGATAGGATTATTGTTATGAAAGAAGGTAAACTCTTAGAATCAAATACTACTGAAAAAATATTTAGTAATCCAAATAATGATTATACTAAAAAACTTGTAAATTTTAGGAATATAAATTTTAGAAATGAAGTTGTCGATACTACACAATTGGTACTAGAAACTATTGACCTTAATTGTAAATATCTGATCAAAGATAGTTTTTTCAAAAACAAAAAAACCTATTTCCATGCATTAGATAATGTAAATTTATATATAAAGCAGGGTGAATCCGTAGGTATTGTAGGAGAATCTGGCTCAGGAAAAACAACATTAGCAATGTCAATCATGCATCTATTATCTTATGAGGGAAATATAAAAATTTGTGAAAATATTAATAAAAAACAAATCAATTCTGATAGAAAACTTCGTAAAAATTTTCAGATTATATTTCAAGATCCATTTTCGTCATTGTCACCAAGAATGACAATTATGCAAATACTGTCCGAGGGAGTTAAAAGTTTACTGGATATTACTGATAAAAATATAATTCATAATATGTGTACCGATATTTTAAAAGATGTAGGTCTTGATAAAACTATGCTTTATAGATATCCTCAAGAGTTCTCTGGAGGTCAAAGACAGAGAATTGCTATTGCTCGCGCTTTAATACTCCATCCTAAATTATTAATATTAGATGAGCCAACAAGTGCATTGGATGTCTTAGTGCAAGATAGTATTATTAAACTACTTTGTGATCTTCAAAAAAAGTATAATCTATCTTATTGCTTTATAAGTCATGATCTACATTTAATTCGAAAAATATGTCACAGAACATATGTTATGAAGGATGCAAGAATTATTGAAGAAGGAATAACAAAGGATGTTTTTGAAAAGCCAAGTCAAAAATATACACAAGAATTAATTGATTCGTCGTTTATTTATTAATAAATATTTTTGATAAAATATTTTTGTAAATAACTACTAAAGTCCTCAGATCGTCCTCTCTAACACACTCATTTATTTTATGTATCGACCTGTTTGTGAGCCCCAATTCAACAACTTGTTTACATACTTTAGCCATAAATCGTCCATCAGATGTTCCACCATTTGTACTAACATGAGTTTTGATATTCGTAACATCTTTAATAGAGTCTTTACATATATTTATAAAATCATGATTTGTTGTTAAGTAAGGTTCGCCAGAATGTTTCCAGTTAATATCATACTTCACTTTGCTATTTTTTAATATAGTTATGATTTTAGTTTTAATTTCTTCATGATCTGTTTCAGTCGAATACCTTATGTTAAATGCAATTCGAATATCACCTGGTATAACATTATCTACACCAGTACCACTGTTTATATTTGATATTTGAAATGAGGTGGGTGGAAAATATTCATTTCCATTATCAAATTTAATATTTAAAAATTCAGATATAATATTTGAGCTAGCATGTATTGGATTTTCGGCCTTTTCTGGATACGCAACATGACCTTGTATACCATACAATATTAAATGACCTGTTATTGAGCCTCTTCGTCCGTTTCTAATTACATCACCAATTTCGTTAGAAGAGGAGGGTTCACCTACAAGACAGTAATCTAATTCATTTTTTTTAAACACATTATCATCAACCAGCTTTCTGATTCCATCGATGGCATCACCTTCTTCATCACCGGTAAGTATTAATTTTATAGAACCATTAAAAGTATTATTTTCATCTATAAATTCTTTTACTGCTTGCATGAAACAGGCAATTCCTCCTTTCATATCAGATGTTCCTCTGCCAACTAGGAAATTATCTGATTTAGTTAATGTAAATGGATCTGAATTCCATTGATTAGTATCACCAGGTGGCACGACATCAGTATGTCCAATAAATGCTAGACAGGGCGAACCAGTACCATACGTTGAAATCATGTTATGCACCGTGTCATAATTTTTATATTCGGTTATAAAATTTGATTTATGTAAGAAATTATCTATAAACTTCTGACATTGTGACGTATCAGGAGTTACTGATTTAAAATGAATTAGTTGAGTTAATAACTCTATAACTTCCTTATTTGAATTCATTAATATTCTCTTCTGGTCTGAGTGTTAATATGTCAAAGCCGTTTTCAGTCACAAGAACTGTATGTTCATACTGAGCAGATAATTCCCTATCTTGAGTCACAACTGTCCAGCCGTCATTTAATGTTCTAGTTTTATAACTACCAACATTAATCATTGGTTCAACTGTAAAAATCATTCCTGCCTCTAAAGTTAAACCTGTGTTCTTCTTGCCATAATGAAGTATTTGCGGACTTTCGTGAAAATTCTTACCTATTCCATGTCCACAGTATTCTCTAACAACAGAATAATTATTTGTTTCAGCATGAAGCTGTATAGCAGCTCCTATGTCACCCAACGTTGCCCCAGGTCTGATTACTTTAATTCCCTCTATCATAGATTTTCTTGTAATATCACATAACCGTTTCGATAGGGTAGACGTCTTTCCAACTAAAAACATTCGACTCGTATCACCATGATAACCATCTTTAATAACTGTAACATCAATATTAATTATATCTCCATTTTTGAGTTTCTTTGAGTCAGATGGAATACCATGACAAATTTGATGATTTACTGACGTACATATAGATTTAGGAAAGCCTTTATAGTTTAGTGGTGCAGGTATTGCTTTTTGAACATCAACTATATATTTATGACAAATTCTATCTAGTTCACCGGTTGAAATTCCAGGTTTTACATGTTCTTTTATCATCATAAGTACATCAGAAGCTAATTGACCAGCCACCCTCATTTTTTTAATCTCATCAGATGTTTTTATATAGTCTTTCATAACCTATTGAATTTAAGCATTTCACTAAAAAAATAGCAGTTTATGGTTGTTGTAATCATCCAAATATGATACAACACTTTATGAATTTTATTGGAGTATTTTTTATATGAATGGAGTATCAATTAAGGAAATGATAGATGCCGGAGTCCACTTCGGAC
>MDSV01028778.1_pt1 | contig 10361 bp, 5 predicted proteins | sample 810851 | NCBI WGS metagenome assembly MDSV01 (sample SAMN05326640, study PRJNA326480) | marine metagenome | isolation source: seawater | place: Atlantic Ocean: North East | collected 2012
AGAGCCGCGGGCTATAGCGTCACAGGCAACATCTATCTGGGCAAGGTTGTACGCGTCGTGCCAGGTATGCAGGCGGCCTTCGTGGAAATCGGGCTTGAGCGGCCGGGGTTTTTGCATCTGTCAGATATCGAAAACCCTCTGGTAGTGACCCCAAATCAGGCGGACAACCAAAAGCTTGGAATTCGCGATGTGCTGCATGACGGACAAGAATTGTTGGTCATTGTTGAGCGCGACCCTTTGGGCAGCAAGGGGGCCAGACTGTCTACCCGACTTTCCTTGGCATCCAAGTACTTGGTATTGATGCCGACGAATACACAAGTGCGAATTTCCCAGAAGATTACTGACGAGGCTGAGCGCAGCCGTCTGTTTAAAGTGCTGCGCCCACTCAGCGAACAAAGCACCATGGGTGTTATCGCTAGGACCCAAAGCGAGGGTGTGCCGGCTAACCTGCTGGCAGAGGACCTTCTGCACCTGGGCGAACTTTGGCGGCATTTGCAGCAGCAGTTGCAGAGCGCCAAAGCTCCCGCGGAAGTATTTCAGGAACTGCCAATCCAGACACGCTTGGTGCGCGATCTGGCAGGGCCGAATACGGTCACCATCTATGTCAATGACACCGATATTTTTCAGCGTCTGCAGAGCTATCTCAGTCTCAATGCCGCGCATCTGGAGCAACGATTGCGCCTCTACGAGGAGCGTAAACCGCTTTTTGCTCGACACAATATTGAACGTGAAATCGCTGACGCTTTACTGCCTCGTGTGCCCCTGAAAAGTGGCGGCACCCTGGTGATCGAGCAAACCGAGGCCTTGATCAGCATTGATGTAAACACGGCAGGGTACCTAGGCAGCAACAGCCTTGAACAGACGATTTACGTGACAAATATGGAGGCCGCGGCGGCGATTCCTCGCCAACTGCGTCTGCGTAACTTGGGTGGCATCGTAGTGATCGACTTCATTGACATGACCCAGGCTAGCCATCGCGATGCCGTAATGGCGAAACTGTCCGAGGAGTTATCAAAAGATCCGGCTAAAACACAAGTCGACGGATTCTCATTTCTAGGGTTGGTTCAGCTCAGTCGCAAGCGCACTCGTGAGAGCTTGGTGCATGTTATGTGTGCCAGGTGCGAGTATTGTGCAGGCCAGGGACTAATAAAAACGGCGGAAACCGTTTGTATGGAAATACTGCGCATGCTGGCGGCAGAGTGTGACAGTTTAGAACACCCTCAGGGTTTTCGTGATGGCTACTACACCATGTCCGGCAACGCCGCTGTAATTGAACGGTTGTTAGAGGAAGAGGCTGTGCTATACAAAGCGCTGACCGCGCGGCTACCAAACGAGGTGCGGCTGCAGGTAGATTCTGCTTATCGATTGGACCAATTCGATCTGATTTTCGTCCCACAGTCTCTTCACTGAGAAGGCTCACTTGAACAACTCGGAACACGATTCTGCCAGTGTGAATCAGGCGTCGGTAGACGGGCAGTCTGCTGTGAGATCTTTTGTTTATGTGGTTGCCGCATTGTTGACCGGTATCCTTTGCTCGTTGGCGATTGTGCAGCTGAGCGGCCGTCTTGCATTGGCGTACGCCGATGCCTTAACACCGCACTTCAATACTGCTTTAGCGCCATATCGGACCCACGTCACTGAACTAGCTGGGGATTGGCGAGGGTTCAATCCGGTGCTGCGCGTGCAGCGGCTCTCCTTTGCCGCTGGCAATCTGCAAGATCTTTATATTGAGCTAGACTTTTTTCAGTCTCTCGCGAAATGGAAGCCAATCTTTCGGCGCTTCTACAGCGCAAACGGGGAAGTTGCTGTGGTTTATACGCCTCAGGGTTGGGCTCTGAAAAACAGCAGTGAGCAACCTATTGATGTCGATTTTCTTGAGTTGCTTAACTCCTGCGAGTTTGTCGACGCCACTCTGCGGTTGGTGGCAGAGCGCGCCGATGGGGCCTTTGGCTACGACATCGAGCTAATCGTCGACAATCGCCCGGCGAATAAACAGGGTCGGTTGGTCATCGATAGCCCCGGCAGCAGCAAGCCGCTAGTGCTGGCATACGGTGAGACAACGAAAATTTCTGACGAGCCGGTATCCGATCATGCACTGCGGCTGAGCGCTGAGGGCGTTGTCGAAATTCCTGCAGTCCTAAACGGCGGTACCGCCCTCACGCTGGAGTTGCCCCGAGCACAATGGCTAGCTAGCGCTGGACCACAGGCAATAGATCATGCCGACGAAGACCCCGCGCGTGCCGATGCGCCACAGGGCTACGGCGTATTTTCCGCCACGCTGCAGGTAACCCAGTCGCCATATCTACGCCGGGACAATAGCCTGACACTGGGTTTGCAAGGGACGGTCTGGGCGCAAGGAGCGCTTACGCTTGCACGCTTACAGAGCAATCTCCAAGCGCAAGGCTCGCAAAGACTGGAACTGCCACCCATGCTGCTGGAGGTTGATGCAGATCGTTTGCTGAGCACGGCTTCTAGTGACCGCTCAACACAACACACAAGTCCAGCCGTCCGTATCAGAACGACTGATTTAGCTCTTGGGGCTTTTTCAGAGTTAGCGGGAGCGATCCTGAGTGAGGACAAGACGCTAGGTGAGTGGCTTGTCGCCCTAGACGCGCGAGCGACGTTGCAAGAATTGATCGGCCGTTACTCGCCATCATCTGGGCTTGATTGGTGGGGGCGAGCGGATGCGGTGCAGCTTTCGGCCTATCGCGGGTCGCCAGAGGTTAACAATGCACGTGCACAGATCTATGGCGACCTGAACCATATCGGTATGCGTGTGGAGGGTGAAAACGTCACCATGCGCTTTCCAACGGTGTTCTCCGAGGCGTGGCGTTTTGATGCGGTGTCCGGCGACTTACTCCTACTTTTCAGGCCGGGCTATGCGTCAGTGCGAGGCAGCAACATTGCAGCGGTCGATGGCAACACGCGTATCAGCGGTGGGTTCGCAACGAGTCGCCCAACCGCTCGCTTCGACCAGCGTATCTCGCTTGGGCTGCAGGTGGATGCAATGACCGTCCCGCAGACCGAGCGCTACATTCCTTACAAATTAAATCCTGGTTTACGGCAATGGCTGTTTGAAGCGCCAATAGCCGGTGATTTTGGCAATATCAGCGTTGCGCATCATGGGCAAATCCACATTCGACCGGGAGAGGTAACGCGACGTCGTTTTGAACTACAGGGCGATTTTCAAGGCGCTCAAATTCTCTACGAAAGCCAGTGGCCCATGCTCGTTGATGCCGGTGGTTCCATCCACGTCGCTGGTCGACAGACCTATGGCGTTTTGCAGGCTGGAAAATCCGCTGGGTTGGATCTCGCTGGCGCAGCCATCCACGTGGATGCAAATCAGTCGATGCTTTTTTTATCCCATGCAAACACCGCCGCAGGCAACGCTCTGTTGGCCATGGTGCGACAGTCTCCCTTACAGCAATCCCTGTCATTTATCACACCCCAATGGCGCGCTGACGGTGAACTCGCCTATGTTGCGCAGATTGGCGTACCGCTGGGGAGCGCTCCACCGCCTACGGCCAAACTGCAGGTGGATATCGAGGCTGAATTTGATCAGCTCGATTTGGCCATGCCCGAATATCGCTTAGCTTGGCGCAACCTTGCGGGCCAACAGCGTTTTTCCTTGCCGCATAATTTACAGGGTGATGCCAATGGGCTGCTCTTCGGCAATCCGGTTGGCATACGCGTGGATTATGATCTTCAGCACCTGATGTTCGAGGTCGCTGGTCGTGCGTCGGCGCTTGATGTATTTCGCGTCGCCGGGACAGAAAGTTCATCGGTGTTAGAGGGCACTGCTGATTTTAATGGGAAATTACTGCTTGCGATGGGCACTTCTGCGCCCGCTGAGCTCATGCTAACAACCGATCTTGAAGGTATGAAGATCAACTTACCGGCGCAGTTTGGCAAGACGCATCGTGAGCGTTCAGCGAGTGTTTTCGATCTCGCTTTTGCAGACGACTACTTGCGACTGGACTGGCAATACAAGAGTACGGACGGCTGGTACGAGATCCCAAGTGGGCCGTCGCAGCGAGTCATTCAAGGAGCCATTGGCGTCAATGCCCAGCCCCTAGAAATTGAGCCAGAGTACGATGGCTTGGTGATTAGCGGGCAATTGGCAGCGGTCGATTTGGTGGACTGGGTGGCAAAGGATGGCGGCGCCGCTGTTGACTTGCCGATGAACTGGCAGATTCGAGGCCTGCAGGTTGGTGACTTCATAGTCGATGACTTGAGCTTTGCAAACCTTACCTTGAGTGGCCAAGGCGACAGTAGTACCGCGGTCTTCCAGGTTCGTAGTGAGGACATCGCAGGCAGCATCGATTTGTCCGATCCATCAAGGCCCGAGGTCGATTTACTGACCCTGCGATTGCCGGGCACTGGGTCTGGAGAAACCGCGCTGCGAGAAAATCTTGACCCAATAGACTTGGCCGTCGGTCGAGGCTTGCCGCGTGCCAAAGTGTTCGTGAATGAACTGATGATTGATAAAGCACCATTTGGACGCTGGAAGTTCGAAATTTATCCTGAATCTGGTGGCGTGCGCTTCGACATAGAAGATGTATTGGTCAATGGCGTCGACATTAAAGACAGCGTGATTCACTGGAACTTGGAACAAAACCGCAGCGCGTTTTCTGGAGCGGTCCACGTGCAAGACTTGGCCGAAGTGCTACCGCAGTGGGGGTATGCCCCAGTTGTTACATCCAAGGCAGCCTCTGCAGTCGGGAACCTGAGTTGGGCCGGCTCCCCCGCTAATCTGAACCTTGCCAAAAGCGAGGGTGGGGTTTCTCTCAGAGCCGAAGAAGGCAGTTTTTTAGAGTTAGACGGTGGTCAGGCAGGCTTACGTGTTGTGAGCCTGCTGAATATAACCGCGCTTACCAAGCGCATGACATTCGACTTTTCCGACGTGGTGGGAGAAGGGATCAGATTTGAAGAGGCTTTCGGTGACGTTCAGCTTGAAGATCAAAAGCTCAGTTTCACGAAGAATCTCGTCATTGAGAGTACGTCCTCGCGTTACGAATTCGGCGGTGAGGTCGACCTTGGCGGCAACACGTTGGATGGCGAAATGATTGTCACACTTCCAGTCAGTGACAGTTTGCCCTGGTACGCCGCATACTTGGCGCTAGCCAATCCGCTCGCTGGCTTGGGTTTGGCAGTAGGCGAACGGGTGTTCCGTAAACCTATTGAGCAGATGAGTTCGGCGAAATTTGTGGTTTCCGGCGCGCTAGACGATCCCGAGGTGACGTTTACTGAACTCTTCAATAAAGACATCAAAGAGGTTGATGTTGCCGGTGAGCGACTGTCGCCGGATTTATTAAAAGACCAGCGCGACGAGGATGCGGTGGAAGCTTCGACAGGGTGTTAGGCCGCTATCGGCTGCGCTGTGATGTGTAAATTTTTTCGACGCGAAAGGCTTTTGCGCAATGTGGGCAAATAAGAAATGATCAAGGCGGCAATAGATGAATGACATGATTGCGCAGGTGGAACGGCAGTTGCTGCAGGTGAAAGGCCTGGAATTGAGCGATATCGAGCACAGCTTAGACATACTGTTGGGTCGCGAGATCGACTACGGCGAGGTCTTTGTGCAAAGCACACGCGGTGAGTCATTTGCGCTTGAAGACGGCATCGTTAAAGACGGTTCCTTTGGTGTTGAAGCGGGTGTGGGATTGCGTGCACTGGCCGGAGAGCGAACGGGCTTTGCCTACAGTGAAGACATCCGCCTAGACGGCTTGAAACAGGCAGCCAAGGCAGCCCGCTCCATTGCAGGTAGTGGCAGCCCTCGGCGCGCACCGGGCTTTCAAGCGGTCGATTTCGCACCCTTGTATGCGCCCACGGATCCCATCAGCAGCTTGACCGAAGAAGATAAAGTGAAGTTGTTGCGTCAGATCGATCAAACTGCGCGCGCGCAAGATGACAAGGTTAAAGAAGTGACCGTGCGGATCGCGGGCAATCATGAATCCGTCCTCGTCATGGCCAGTGACGGCACCCTGGCAGCAGACATACGTCCGCTGGTGCGCTTGGATGTCTCCGTCATAGTGGAGCACAACGGTCGCCGCGAGCGCGGTAATGCTGGGGGCGGTGGTCGTCGTAGCTTGGAGTCGTTAACTCTTGGGGACTGGACGGAGAACCTCGCCAAGGAGGCCGTTCGCATGGCCCTAGTGAACTTGGACGCAGTGGACGCTCCTGCAGGCCCAATGCCTGTCGTCTTGGGTCCCGGTTGGCCCGGCGTGTTGTTGCATGAAGCTGTTGGACATGGTTTGGAGGGAGACTTTAACCGTAAGGGTAGCTCGGCGTTTTCGAATCGGGTCGGCGAACAAGTCGCGTCGCCACTGTGCACGGTGGTCGATGACGGCACGATGGAAGCACGACGCGGTTCGTTGAGCGTTGACGATGAAGGAACACAGACCCAAGTCACTACGTTGATCGAAGATGGCGTGTTGAAGGGCTATATGCAGGACAAGCTCAACGCAAGGTTGATGAATGTGCCCGCCACGGGCAATGGCCGCCGCCAATCCTATGCACATGTGCCCATGCCCAGAATGACGAATACCTACATGTTGCCTGGCCAAGATCAGCCCGAAGACATCATCAAATCCGTCCAAAATGGCATTTATGCGGTCAATTTTGGCGGCGGTTCGGTAGACATAACATCGGGTAGATTTGTGTTCTCTGCGACCGAGGCCTATCTCATTGAGGCCGGAAAGGTAACGGCTCCTATCCGTGGAGCGACCTTAGTGGGCAGCGGCCCCGAGGTGATGACGCGCATTTCCATGGTCGGCAATGATTTGGACTTGGATGGTGGTGTGGGCGTATGCGGAAAGGATGGTCAGTCGGTACCGGTTGGTGTTGGTCAACCAACGCTTAAGGTCGACGAAATCGTCGTCGGAGGTACCGCCACATGAACGCAATCTATGGGGTACCGGGTGTGAGTTGCTCGTCGCCGTGGGCCGCGAGAGTAGCGCGTACGAACTTGAACAATATGCGCTGGGCTTGGCGATGAGCATCAGAAGCTTCTTGGCCGCCTGCTGGAGCGTGCTTGCCCGCGGCGCCGACCAACTGGCGCAGCTGTTGGCGCTCAACATTTGGGAATTCGTCGATAAATTGCGTCAATGCTTGGCCGTCAGCGGTCAGCCGATCCCGCCATTGCTCAACAGTGTGAAAGAAGTGGCGCGCTGCAGCAGATTGGCCTTCAAGGTCGGCAAGTTGCCGTTCAATCGCTTCGACATCGATGCCGCGCATGACTTTGCCAATGAACTGCATTTGTCGTCGGCCGCCCTCCCGACTGTTGATGCCGGCATGCACATCGATAGCGACGCGCAACGCGTCAGGAAGCTGCAGGCGCGATCGAACATCGGGTTTGAGTTGCGTAAGCTTCAGCCCGATTTTTTGTAAGCGCTCGGCTTCTCGTTTAAGCGCAGATTTAGAAAGCTCTTCAGGCATAAGTAAGATTACGAGGAAATAGGTCGTTGGATTTTATAGAGCATCAGCAAGAGTTGACCACCTTGGTCGACAACATTCTTAGCGAGGCAGAGCGTCAAGGCGCCGACCAGGCCGAAGTATCCGCCAGCATGGAACAGGGTCTGGGCGTCAGTGTGCGTAGAGGCGAGTTGGAAAACCTAGAGTTTAATCAAGATCGCGGCTTCGGCATTACCCTCTATGTCGGCAAGCGCAAGGGCTCGGCCAGCACTACCGATAGCAGCCCAGATGCCATCCGAGCAACCGTAGCTGCGGCCAAGGGTATCGCCAGACACACGGAAGAAGATCCTTACAGCGGCCTCGCCGATGCACTACTCATGCCTTCAGAGGCTATAGATTTGGATTTGTATCACCCTTGGGACATTGAACCAGAGCAAGCGACTGCTTTGGCGGTTGAGTGTGAGGCTGCGGGTTTGGCAGTGGACAAGAAGCTCACCAATTCCGATGGCGCACAGATCAGTACGCAACAGGCGTTGCATATTTACGGCAATAGTCATGGCTTTATTGGTGCTTATCCAAGTACACGTCACAGCATGAGCTGCGTGCTGATTGGCGAGGACAACGAGGGTATGCAGCGAGATTATTGGTACACCATGTCTCGCCGCTGGCAGGATTTGGAGCCTGCGATTGATGTCGGTGCCAAAGCTGGCGAGAGAACGGTGCAACGGCTCTCGCCGCACAAAGCACCCACGGGCAAGTACCCGGTTATCTTGGCGCCTAATCTAGCAGCGGGATTGATAGGCCATTTGAACGGTGCCATCGGCGGCGGGTCACAATACCGTAAGGCTTCGTTTTTGCTCGATGCCATAGGGGAGCAGGTGCTCCCGAGTTGGCTGACGCTGCGCGAAGAGTCAAAAATGGCTCGCGGTCTTGCCAGTGCTTACTTCGATGGCGACGGTGTCGCCACCAGAGACAATGTCTTTGTCGAGCAGGGCCGCTTAGCGAGCTACATCTTGTCGTCTTATTCCGCTCGCAAGCTGGGCCTTGAAACGACGGGGAATGCCGGCGGCGTGCATAACTTACATCTCGATGCGCCGACACGGCCGTTGCCTCAGTTGCTTGCCCAGATGGGCAACGGGTTTTTGATTACCGAGCTAATGGGTCAGGGTGTCAACGGCGTTACCGGCGACTATTCGCGCGGTGCGTCAGGGTATTGGGTGGAAAATGGTGAGATTGCCTATCCGGTCGCAGAGTTTACTTTGGCGGGCAACTTGAAAGACATGCTGCTCAACATTGTTGCTTTGGCTGACGATATCGATATGCGCGGCAGCATACGGGCCCCCAGTATGCTGCTTGATACCATGACCGTTGCCGGCCAGTAAGTGGCGGTAAAAAAACGGGCTAGGACGCATTTCAGCTTATAGGTACACCCAACTGGCGAGCCCCAGAAAGATAAAAAAGCCGGTGACGTCGGTAATGGTCGTGAGTACGACGCCACCAGCAATTGCCGGGTCAATATTTAGGCGGCGCAGCAAAGTTGGCAGCAGGCTGCCGGCAATGGCTGCAATCAAGATGGTGGAAATCATTGTTACGGCGATTACCCAGCCCAGTTTTGGGTCGTCAAAAAAGTAAGCCGCGCCAAGAGCCACTATGGAGGCCCAAAGCAGCCCATTGAGGGCTGCAACGATAAATTCTCGGTTCAGCAACCACAGCAAATTGCTGCCGCCGAGCTGGCCGGTGGCCTGTCCCCGAACGACCAAGGTCAGTGTTTGCGTGCCTGCGATACCGCCCATACTTGCGACCACTGGCATCAGCACGGCGAGGGCGACGACCTTAACAATTGTATCCTCGAATAGGCTAATCACCGCTGCCGCCATCAGCGCCGTGATGAGGTTGATGCCGAGCCAGACTGCGCGTCGGCGAACGGCTCGGCGTACTGGTGCAAAGGTGTCCTCGTCCACGAGCAGGCCAGCAGGCCCCAGCACAGCTTCTTCCGCGTCTTCAATAATGACGTCCACCACATCATCAATGGTAATGCGTCCCAACAAGTGGCCAGCGTCATCCACCACTGGCGCCGAAATAAGATCATGCGCTGAAAACAATCGGGCAACTTCGGTATCTGACTTAGAGACGTGGATGGGAAGTTCTTCACTGTTCATGATTTCGCGGACAGTCACGCTGGGGTCGGCGGTTAACAGCTTGGTAATCGGCAGCACACCGAGATACTCGTCTCGACTGTTGACGACGATGAGCGCGTCGGTGGTCGCCGGTAGTTCGCGACGTAGGCGAAGATATCTCAGTACCAACTCGGCGGCATGACGTGGCCTGACCGCAATGGTATCGGTGTTCATCAGGCCACCAGCGCTATCCTCTGGGTAGGAAAGGACGGATTCCACGCGGGCTCTATCTCGGCTATCGAGGTTTTCCAGAACCTGATGTGTGATCGTTTGGGGTAGTTGCTGCAATATGTCGGCAAAGTCGTCGGTGTCCAACTCCTCCGCGACCGCAACGAGTTGGGCGGTGTTCATGGTTTCGAGGAACTGGCCGCGTACGTCATCGTGCAGGTATTGCAGGCTCTGGTTGCGCACGTCTTCATCAAGCAAGCCCCAGATAATCTGTCTGGTCTCAGGCAGGTTGGCTGCAAGCACGCCGGCAACTTCACTAGGCCGTAGCGAAGCTAGGAGAACCTTTATTTCTGCGGTGCTGCCACGACTGATGCCTTCGAGTACCGATTCAAAACGCTGCTGATCCGGGGTCACGATTCGTCCAACTCGTAGAAGCCTGCACGGATCAATGCCGTTAGGGCATCAAATGCGTCGTCTTCCTCTTCTCCCTCAACACTAAGAGCCACTTGACTATCCACCGGTGCGCCCAGCAGCAATAAGCTCATGATCCGTTTCGCATCTGCCTCTACGCCACTGTCACTGGTGAGGGTGATGTTTGCGGCG
>MDSV01220811.1_pt1 | contig 10361 bp, 9 predicted proteins | sample 810851 | NCBI WGS metagenome assembly MDSV01 (sample SAMN05326640, study PRJNA326480) | marine metagenome | isolation source: seawater | place: Atlantic Ocean: North East | collected 2012
CCTATATGGAATATTTTAAAATTAGATAATTTTTTTTTTAAAATTAATTTGTGATACGAGAATATAGTTCATTATTGAAAATACCATTTTTTTTATTTTTCTTTAGGTAGTTATTAAATTTTATATTTGAAAATATTTTTTTATAATTATTTTTACTTAATAGAATATCCTGAGTTAGATAAATAACTGAATTTGAAGAAACAACTATTTTCATCAAATTTTTATAAAAGTATTTAAATTCTTTTTTTTCTATATATTTTTTTGACCATTGAAGAGTTATGTCATATCCATCTAAAGCAAAATTATTTATATAATTCTCTTTTTTATGTTTTTTTATACCTAGCCACCAAGAATTAAATTTATATTTTCTACATAATTTATTTATATAATTTAGATATTTAGAAAAATTTTTTTTTGGTATTAATATTTGTATGTTGATTTTTCCTTTTTGGTAGAGCTTTACCTCGTAAGGTAATAAATTTTCTTGTGGGTAGTAAAATTTTTTAAATTGAATATTATTTTTTATATTATTTGTTGAAAAATAAAAAATTATGAAATTCAAAATTCTGATTCCAAGACCATTGTAAAATAGAATTTTTAATATTGAAAAAGAAATAAAATGAAAAAATTTAATAAAGAAATTTTTATCATTATTGATTTTTTGAAATTGTAAATCTGATTTTTTTTCCCATTTTGCAGCTTGAAAAACTCCTCGTCCTTTGAGATCAAAATGATCAACCCAGCAACCCATATAATTGTAATTATTTTTATATTTTTCGAAAAGTTCTTCTATTTTTTTAAAAGATTTAAATTTTTCTGAAATAATCTCTAAGCTATTAGATGGAATTCTTTTTAACGAAAGCGTAGCCTCAAGTATTATTCCATGTACGCCGTGTGTTCCAATAAATAATTTAAATTGTTTATTTTTTCTATTTACATACTTAATTTTTCCAAATTTGTTCAAAATTTTTAATTCTATAACGTTATTACCGAACACTCCATTTTTGAATGAATCTTTGCCATGGACATTTGATGCAATAACTCCTCCTATTGTTGAATCAAAAGACCCTGGAAGATTATTTAAAATAAGCTTTTTTGGAATGAGAAAATTTATTAAGTCTTTTAATTTTACTCCGGCCTCAACTTTTACAATTTTTTTTTTTCTGTCTATTTTAATAATTTTATTAAATTTCTTTATATCAATAATGTTGTATTTGCTTAAAGTACAATCTCCATAGGAATTACCAGATCCTAAAATTGAAAAACTTTCATTTTTACTTTTAAATTGATTAAGCATTTCTAAAATTTCTTCAGTATTTTTAGGCTTAAAAAGCCTAACACTTCTTTTTTTTGTTAAGCTCCAATTATTAATTATTGTTTTTCTAAAGTTAGACATCAGAGATTTAGTCTATTAACAAAAATTGTAATTAATTTTGTCGGCAAAATTTTAAAAATTATTTCAATAATTTTCCAATATTTTGGGTAAAAATATTCACCATCTAGTTTATTATCTCTAACGAGTAAATTTTTAGCAATATATTCAACTTTAGTTTTTTTAAAAAAAGTCTTTTTTCCTGCATTCATTGAAGTATCTAAAAAGCCTAACATTAAATTTGATATTCTTAAATTTAGATTATTTTTATTTTTTAAGCTTAATAGAGATTGATAAAATGATCTTAGAGCTATTTTTGAGGAAGTATAATAAACTTGTTTTGACCTTGGTAGGAGTGTTGAAACAGAGGAACAAAAACAAATTAAACCATTATTTTTAATTTTATTCCTAGAAATAAGTTCCTGACAAATATTAGATATACTAATAAAGTTAGTATTAATGATTTGTTGTTTAAATTTATTACTTAAATGTATTGTATCTTTTTTATTAATTATACCTGCCACACAAAAAATGCTATTTAAACTTTTTTTGGGTATTTTTTTTATTAACTGATTGATTTCTTTATTATTATTTATATTACATTTTATAAAAGTAATATTTTTTTTTCTCTCATTTTTAGATCTTGATAAAACAATAACTTTATATTTTTTTGAATATACCTTTGCTATTGCTAAACCTAGACCTTTTGAACCACCTACAACTAATATCATCCTGTTACTTTATTTTAAAAATAATTCTATCTAATATCATTTTTTTACTATCAAAATATTTATTAAATTTTTTTTCATTAATGTCTTTTATCCTATTTTTATTTACTAATAGATATTTTATTTTTTTTTCATTTATTAAATTTTCTAATTCACGTTCGAATGATGGACCATTAAATACCATTCTTTCTTTTTCAACTCTTTTATTTTTAAAAAAATATCCATGATATTTGAATTTAGAAGGAATTTTTTTGTCTAAAAGTAAGTATAAAATATGATTATCTATGATTAGTATTTCGTCATTTTCAACAGGAATTTTGCTAATTTCATTAGTTATTCTTTTTAAATCTTCATCGATCATTTTATCGACATTATTACTATACATATTTTCAAAGTCATTAACCTGATAAATAAGTGGAGGTAGAGAAACAAGCAAAATACACACATATTTTATTTTATTTTTATATTTTTTTAAACTCTCTGATAAAATCAAAATTACACCGGGTAATAAAATTATATAGTGGGGCCACGAATTTCTTTCCAGGTTAATAATACCAAGTAAAGAAATCAAAAATAAAAAAATAATTTTTGTATTTAAGGTTTTAATTATTCGAAATAAATTTAGTAAAAGTATAATTAATACAACACTATATAGAAAAAAAAATCTTGATTTAATTATGTTTTCATAAAAGGTTTTAAAAAATATATAAGGCTCTTCAGAATAAATTAATGACCATTTATATGGAATAATGAATATAGCTTCAAAAAGTGGATATATATCAAAGTTATTTTTTATTAAATAAAAGATAGCTAATAATATAAAAATTACTGAATAACCAAAAATAAATACCAACGATTTCTGCAAATTTAATCGTAATGGGTCTGATAATTTCATAAAAGCAAATAAACTAAATACAAGGAATAAACTCACAGGATGAATTAGAAATGATACTGAGGCACAAACACCACAGAGGAAAATATTTAAAAATTTTATCTTTTTATTTAAACAAAAATTGTAAATTAATAATATAAATGGCAAGGCTAAAGTTTGTGCCATCAGAGCTTTTCCATGATGTTGATTAATTAATATTATAAAAAAAATTATATATAAAAACTTGTCAATATAGTTTTGTTTTTTGTCAAAAACTTTAAATAATAAGAGGCTGGAAATGAAGATATAAAATATTGTATAAATTCTTGTTGCAAAAATTGTGTTTTCAAAAAAAGAGGGCAAAATATAAAAAAAATATAGTAAAGGTGATTTATTCGAATAGTTATCAACATTAGGAATTTCGCCATCAAGAATATTTCTTCCAATAATTAAATATAAAATTTCATCAGAGCTTAAGTATAGGCTGTTTATATAGGGTATTCTAAAAAAAATTATAATTAACATTAATGTTAAATAATAATAATTTTGTTTAGTATTTATTATTTCAGAATTCATTTTGATTAACAATTAAATCACTATGAAATTTAGTTTTATTTCTTAAAAAATAAATGTCATCATTAATATTTTCTGAATCTATTACAAATTTATTTTTAAAAGTTTTGTAGGATGTGTAATCTAATTTTTTTAAAAATTTTTTTATTTTTGTAAAGTCTTTATTTTTTTCAATTAAAATAATTGGATAATTTTTTTTTAAATGCTTTACACTACCTTTAAGTATCTCGAATTCAAAACCTTCAGTGTCTATTTTAATAAAATTTGACTTTAGATTAAAACTATCTAACTTTCTAACATCCACACTTTTTTTTTTAATTTTAATATCTATATTTTTTAAATATTTATTTAAATAATTTTTTAAATTATTTGGACTCATTGAATTTAAACTATTTAAATTTATACTTTTGAAAAAAGGCATATTTAATATTTTTTTTTCTTCATAATTTCCAAGAGCAAATTTTTTAAAAAAAATATTTTTTTTTTTAATATCTTTTCCACTAGGGTCAAATGCATAAATAGTTAAATTATTATTAATCTTTTGAATTAACTTAGCCGTTTGAAATTGATTTGATCCAATATCTATTACATATTTGAAATTTGAATTTTTCAAAAAAATATATTTTGATTTTTCTAAAAAACTAAAAAAAATAGGATTATTTTTATAAATTTTTAATGTAAAAATATAAAAATAAATATTTTTTCTAATAATTTTATTAATTATAAAGTTCAGCATTAAAAAGTAAAAAACAAATTTTGATTGGTTTAATATAACTTATCAAAAAATAACTTAAGGATAAAATAGTAAAAATACCGTAAGATAAGCATGTTATGAAATTTTTAATGTTATTTTCAAATATATAATAATTTTAAGTAATAATTAATAAAATATACGAAAAAATTATATTTAATTTGTTTCAAATATATATTAAATAAAATCAATGTTATTAGCACAGTCAGAATTTGATGCTTTATTAGGAATGATCGCATGTATTTTAAGTGGTTTGTTCTTAAAATATGTAATGATGTATTCTAGACAAAAATGGGTTGAAACATTTCATTCTACTATAACTTTTTTAACTTTACCTTTAATCACTTTTGTTATTACAAAAGTTATTTCAAATAATATTGCGTTGTCTTTAGGTATGGTCGGAGCCTTATCAATAGTAAGATTTAGAAATCCTGTTAAAAACTCTTTAGAATTGGTAATTTATTTTGCATTAATAACAATTGGTATTTCAAATTCTGTTAATCTGAAGTGGGGGATAGTTCTAACAACAGTAATACTTTTAATAATTATTTTTTGTCATTTATTTAGAAATACTATTCTCATAGGTAGAAATAATTTAAATCTCTCCTTTAATGAAGGAGAGCAATTAAATACTGTTGAAATCAAATCAAGTAAAAAAATATTAGATCTAGAAAAATCTAGTATCTTGTCATATGTATTTTATGAAAAAGATAATGATGAATATTTATACAATCTATCTTCTCCAAATAAGAAAGATATTGAAAATATTTATTTAGAATTTAACAATAATGAAGAGATTAAATCAATAAGAGTTGAGTATGTTTAGATATATTTTGATTTTTTTTTTTTGTCCACAAATTTAGTTTTTGCAAATATTGATAATATAGATCCTTACTGTGAAGGTGATAATTACTTTAACGATGAAAATATTATTATAGAAAAAATTGAAGTTATAAATGGAAGAGATTGGTTAAGAAATTTATATAGAGCATACAAATCTCAAAATAAATTTATTACAGAAAATTATAAAAAAAATTTTAAATCTAATTTTATTGTTTCAAAAAAAAATCAAAATAAGAAAAATTGTTATCTAAGTGGCAGGGTCAGATTAAATGGAGATATGAAAGATCATATTGATATAAATAATAATATTTTAATTTCAAGCATGGATATAAGATTAAAAGATAATTTAAATACTTATAATGATTTTAAATTACTTTTGCCAAAAACTAGAAAAGCTAATAATGAAATATTCATTTCAATATTTTTAAAACATTTAAATTTTTTATCGCCAAATCTTTTTTTTACAAAGATTAAAATGTTTGGAATTGAAAATAAATATTTATTTTATGAAAATATTAATAAAGAATTTCTTGAAAGGAATAATTATATTGAAGGTCCAGTTATCAGAGGAGATGAACGTTTTTTTTTTAATGAAACAAGCAAAAATATAATATCTGCAAGACTGGAGAATCCAAAATGGATAAAAGAGAACATGAAAAATGAATTGGAAACTTCAGTAGAGGCAATCACTATTGCAAATAAAGCTTTTATTAAAAATTCAATAGAAAAAAATTATCTTAACGATCCTCATTTAAAGTTCGATTATAATCTTTTTGAAGGCAATCTATTTGAATCTAAAGTCAAAAAATTTAGATTATTGTTAAATGCTTTTGGATCTTATAATTCATTATCTGTTAATGATATAAGGTTGTTTTATGATCCAGTTTATAAAAAGTTTGATCTTATTTTCAATGATGGATCTACCACTTTTCTGAAAATTCCTGAAAAAATTAACTTTTCAAATATTTCAAGAGAGGAATTTGATCAGATCAATAGCTTAACTAAAGATATAGATAATATAAATATCAATAAATTGCATAAAGATCTTAATTATAGTGGATTAATAATCTCAAAAGATGAAGTTAGAAGAAATATTAAAAAACTAAAAACAAGACTTGATACAATAAAAAATAATTCAAGTTTTCAAAATTCTAAAAATGATGAAATAAATTATATGTCTGAATATATTAAAAGAATAAAAAAAAATAATTTAATATATGCATTTTATGAAAATAATAATGAATTTGAATTTTGTGACCAAACTGAATGTTATAAAAAAAAATTAGAATTATTACAAATTAAAAAACTTTTAAATCAAAGATACAAAATTAAAAAATCAAATGTAATTTTTTTAGGTTTTAAAAATAAATTAGAAAAAATTAATAATTTTCAAAATAAATCTGATTGGGAAAAATATCAAATTGAAGATACTAACATTTATACTTTCAAGGATATATCTTTAGATATTAATACAGATAAGAAAATTATAAATATTTTTTCTGACCGAAGCTCTAAAGTAATTTTTTCAGGAGGATCTTTAGATGGATGGAGTTTAAATTATAAAAATCAAAGTGAAAAAAATCAAAATTTTATAATTAATAATTTTAAATATAAAAATATAAATGGTTGTCTAAGCTTCTACGATATAAATATTAATAAAATTAATATTAAGATTGAGAATTCAATGTGTGAAGATGCTTTAAATTTTGTAAGAACAAATGGAATGATAGATAAAATTTTAATTAAAAATTCTGTTTCTGATGGTGTAGATTTTGATTTTTCAAATCTAAAAATAAATAGCATTGAAGTTTATGACTCAAAAAATGATTGTGTTGATTTCTCATTTGGAGAATATTATGTAAAAAAATTAAACTTAATGAATTGTGGAGATAAGAGTATTTCAATTGGTGAAACAACTTTAGCACAATTAGACAATATAAATAGTTCTAGCTCTGATATTGTTTTAGCTGTAAAAGATAGCAGTAATGTTAGCATATTGAATCTTGAAGCTGAAGATTATTTAAAATGTATTACAATGTACCGAAAAAAAACAGAATTCTCTGGCTCAAAGTTAAAAATTAAAAATGATAACTGTATAACAAATATGAATTTTATTGATAAGGGTAATATTTTTTTAAAAAATGTCTTTTAGAAACGAAGAAAAATTACACCTAGATAAATCAAAATCTTTTTTGTTCTTAGATTATTTATATAAAAAAAAAGCAAAAAAAATATTTAAAAATAGAAAAATAAGTTCTATTTATTTTGATAATAAAAATTTTGATATGTATAATCACTCTATTGAAGGGTTGGTCCCAAGAAAAAAAATACGACTTAGATACTACAATGAAGATAAAAAAGAATTTCAATACGAGATTAAAATAAATTCTGCTGAGGGAAGATATAAAATATCAAAAAAAACAACAAATAACAGAGTTTTAAATGGTTTTTTTGATACCGATTATGGTCAACTCAAACCTGTTACAATCGTATCATACACGAGATCTTATTATTTATTAAAAAAATTAAGAATTACTTTAGATCAAAATATTGAATATCAAAAATATAATAATAAAAGGATTTTTAGAGATAATAACATAGTCGCAGAAGTTAAAAGTTCGTTTAACTACCCAAAAGATATTATTGAGGAACTGTTTCCTTTCACTCGAATAAGATTTAGCAAATATTGTAACTCAATTGAGAAATGTTTTTAAAAAAAAATCTTAAAAATTTAGATCAAATATTTTTTGAAAATATATTTATTTCTACAATTACTTTAATTTTAATTTTTTTATTTTCTGATTTATCTTCTTTTAATATTAATTTTAAAATAAATTTACTACAATTTTTTTTTTTAAGTAATTTTTGGGTAGAATTTTCTTTTTTTGATAAAAACGTATTTTTAAAAAGTAATATTTTTAATATAAGTATTTTTTTTTCTCTTATATTTCAATTATATATTTTTTATCTAATTTATGAAAATTTTAATAAAAAATTAATTTATATTTTTTATTTAATTTTTATTTTAAGTTTTTTTTATTTCTTTTTAAATTTGATTAGATTGGATCATAATTTTTTACCTTTTGATAAACTTTGGCTTATTTTTTTATTTAAAAATTATTTAACAAATATTTTATTAATTAAATTCAATAGAGCTATTTTGTTTATATTTACTCTTTCTATAATTAATTATTATATAAATATTAATATTTTAATTTACATAATACTGTCATTATTAATTATATTTATTCCAATTAAAAAAATTTTAAATTTTAAAATATCTTATAAATTAATTTTTTTTATTTATTTATCAGCTTTAACACTTCTTATTATTGCAAATCCTTTAACAACAATAATTCATAAGAGTGATAGAAATTTTAATTTGCATTACATTTTATCAAATAATTTTTTTTTAGAAAATCATTTTACAAAAATAAAAATTGATCAAAAAAAAATTAATGAAATCTATAAAGAAAAATGTCTTAAAGGTGATAATTGTAGTACTTTTGGAAAAAAACCAATCTTAACTATTGGCGACACTCAAATGCACCAGTATTTAGTATCAATTAATAATTTAGATAATTTTTATTTAATATATTCCAAGATAAAAAAACAATGTTTATTTTCAAGTAAATTAAAGCACGTCAATCTTCTTAAATATTATTTAAGATTAGAAGAACCAAAAGATTGTTCAGAAAATTTTAATGAAGTATATAGAATATTAGATGATAACAAAAATTTTAATAAAAAAAAATTAATACTTATATCATCCTGGTATAATTGGTATTTCAAAACACAATTAATTTTAAATGATACTAATCAAGTTATTAATGAAAAATTAGCTTATGAAATTTTATTTGATGACCTAGACTCTTTTTTAAAAAAATTTCAGAACAGATCTGATTTGAGTTTCGTATTTATTTTACCATTGCCTAGATTTAATTATAGTCCAAATTCATGTTTTTTAAATAATCAAAACTGTCTGATTAAATTTTCAGAATATAGAAATCAAATTTATCAATTAGATCAAATTTTTAATAAATTAATGAAAAACCATAAAAATGTCATTGTTTTTGAACCTGGAAAATTTTTTTGTGATGAAAATCTAGATTATTGTTCTATGAAAGGCATCTTATCTAAAAAATTTATTCATTACAGGGATAATGAAAATTTAAGTCACAACTCTGATATAAATTTTTTTAATTTTTTGTTAGAATAAAAATAGCTTTAAATTGACATATTATAAAATTAAGTAAAATAAATATTTAATTTTTTTTAAAATATTTATAATAATTTAAAATTATAATATTTAAAAAAAAAGAGATTAAATTTAATTCACATGATATTCATACTTAGATGAAAAAATTATTTTTAAATTTATTTCTAATTATTATTATTTTTTCAATTTCTGAACAAACTAGTTTTGCTATAGACAAGAATATTTGTCTAGAAGGCAACTCTTTTATAAATAGAAATAAAATTTTTATTGTAAATGAAAAGAAACCATTTAGTGGAAAAGATGTTTGTTTTTATGAATCTGGAAATATAAAATACGAAAAAAATTATATTGGTGGTAAAAAACATGGTACCGAAACTTTTTGGTATGATAAAATAGGCTTTCGGAAAAGTATTTTAAATTTTTCTAATGGGATTAAACAGGGAATCTATCAAACTTGGAATGACAATGGTGTTCTTACTAGTCAAGTTTTTTTTAAAGATGATCTTATGGAAGGTGTTAGATTGACATGGCATCAAGAATATGGTGAAAAAAAATCTGAACATATCTATGTCAAAGATAAAAAAAATGGTAAATTTATTAGATGGTTTAAAAATGGTAAAGTAGAAAGTAAAGGAGAATTTTTAAATGACTTACCAAATAAAAAATGGTTTACATGGTATGAAAATGGCAAAAAAAAAGCTGAAGGTGAATTTGACCAAAATATTCCTAATGGTACACATTTTGGATGGCACAAAAATGGTTCTAAAAAAATGCAAGTGAAATATATTGAAGGAATTTTAAATGGTGAATACATTATTTGGGATGATAAAGGAAAAATTTTAAAAGATTTATTATTTGAAGATGGAAAATGTATAAATTGTAAAGAGTGATTATAAAATTATATATTTGATTGATGTAAACAAATTTAATAAATGATTAGGGGGCGTTCTGTTGCCAGGTGCCCCAGACCCCGTGCTTAATTAACTAAGTTAATTATGCAGCAA
>MDSV01057511.1_pt1 | contig 10360 bp, 10 predicted proteins | sample 810851 | NCBI WGS metagenome assembly MDSV01 (sample SAMN05326640, study PRJNA326480) | marine metagenome | isolation source: seawater | place: Atlantic Ocean: North East | collected 2012
ACAACATAATAACTTTTTTTTCTTAAGGATGTAGTATTTTCTGCAATTGGGTTTCCATATTCTGCTTCATTCTCACCATAAAATACTAATTTAATATTAAATTTTGAAGCTATCTTTGGAGCAATATTTTTTTGCCCAAGTATAAATGTTTGAAATGGATGTAAAAGATTTGTGATTGAAAGTTTTGTTAATTTATTCATCACCTTACCATTGGGCCTGACAACCAAGCTATCAAACCCACCAACATTAATCCAATTATCATAATTATTTCGTCCATAATCTGTGTAAAGTATTGGTGGCCAGGTAACTATCAATGGGTTCATTTTATATTTATATTTTAAAATATGAGCTTGATATGCACTATCCTTACCTCCACTACCTGGGACTAAACAATCGTAATCTCCATTATTTTTTCTATGTTTATCTAATAATTTAATGAGTTTTTTTTCTCTTTCTTCCCAATCTAACTGATTTTTAATCTCATTTAGTTTACAAGCATCGCAAACATTATCTATCTCATTTATTGTTAAATATTTTGCATTCTTTCTGTCTTTAGTGTGAAAAAATTCTGAAATAGAATTTGGTCTTTGATTTGACATCACACATTTGGAGCAAAATTTAACCTTTTTTGGTAAGTTGTATTTTATCTTCATTAAATTTTTTAGATTTTTTTAAAAAGTTTTTAATAATTTGTAATCCACCATAACCACTTTTTTCTGGATGAAATTGAACCCCATATAAATTCTTATATTGAATTGAGCTAACAATTTTTTTTCTCCCAAATTCGGTTGTTGATGTTATATATTTTTTATTAGTCGTTTCAACACAATACGAATGAATAAAATATAATTTTGGTTTGGGGCTTATTTTTTGAAATAAAAAATTTTTTTTATTATTTGTAAAATTTATTTTACGCCAACCAAGATTGGGAATAATTTTTTTTGTTTTAAGGCTTTTTAATGATCGAACTTGACCACTCAAAAAACTCAAACCCTTTGTTATTTTAAATTCATCGCTTGATTTAAATAACATCTGAAAACCTAGACAAATAGCTAATATAGGTTTTCCTTTTTTAAAATATTCTTTTATAATAATATCTAGACCAGCTTTTTTAAGTTTTTTCATTCCAGCAGGATATGATCCAACACCTGGTACAATTAATGCTGCTGAGTTCATAATTTTTTCTTTATCGTTAGTAACAATAGTTTTGTAACCTAGATAATTAATTGCTCCAACAATGCTCTTTAGGTTATTTATTCCTGTATTTATCACGGCAATATGACTCATAATCTTATATCGATACCTTTTTTTTTTAGAAATTTTTTAATAGATAAAATATCAGATTTTTTATAATTTATTTTATCCTTAAAAGATTTTAAGAACTCTGTGTTACCTTCACTTTTTAATTCAAACTCAAAATTTTTTTTTCTTATTAACGAGTAATGAATTAGTGAAGATATGGCTACACCTGAAACTTTCTCAAATTTTAATACTTCATAAATTTGTTGTTCACTACCTGCGCCACCGTGAAAAATAAAAGGCACGTTAATTTTGTCATAAACTAATTCTAAAATTTCTTTATCAAATCCATTGCCAATGCCATCACAACTAACTGATGTAATGATTACTTCACCAACCCCTCGTTCTTGAGCTTCTTCAAACCATTCTGATAATTTTTTATTTGTTAATTCACGTCCATAGTTACTTAAACATATAAATTCATTATTGTAGTTTTTAACTGCTTCTATAGACAAACAAATATTTGCAGATCCAAATTTTTTACTAGCTTCAGTTAAAAATTTAGGACTTTTGATTGCTGCTGAATTAATAAATACTTTATCTGCTCCCGCTCTTAAAACATTTTCAATATCTCTTAAGCTTTTGATGCCACCACCAACTGAAATTGGTATAAATATATCCGAGGCAGTATTTTTAATTATATTAAGAAAACTTTTTCTTTCATATAAACTTGCAACACAGTCATGATAAATAATTTCATCTGCTGAACTTTCGTAATATTTTTTTGCAAATATACCGGGATCACCCAAAACTCTTAAGCCCTCAAGGTTTATACCTTTTACTAAATTGGGGCCTTTAACATCTAATTTTGCAATTATTCTTTTCATAAAAATCTAATCTTAATTACAATATCTTCAAAAAAATTAATTCTCTTATAAACACTTAATTAATTTTATAAATAATTAAAACTACATTATTTGAATTATTAATGAGATAGATGTCAGAGTTTTTTTAGAGTTTTAGTATAAAATTTTAATAAATTGAGATCTTCATTTGTATCTAAATCTATCCACTTTTCATTTTTAGAAATTAGTGCAAATGTTTTTTTTGATATTATAGTTTTGCTTTTGTAAAGATGAGATCTATATACAAAAATATTACCAGTTGGTACGAATTTATTTTTAATATCTTGAGATCTCTTGTTTAAATTATAGTCAGGTATCCATCTATTATTAACTACTTTACCGGTATATGATTGGTCTTCAGCTAATTGTACTAAGCTATCAAAATTTTTTTTTTTATCTAAAATTTTAATTGACTCATTTACAAGGTTGAATTTTCTCAAAGGTGAAGTTGGTTGTAATAGTATTATATATTTATAGCTGTTTTTTAAAGCATTAAATGCGTGAAAAATTACATCATGCATTGAGACAAAATCACCTGATAATTTTTTTGGTCTATGTAGAAAAAAAGTTTTTTCTTTTCTACAAATCATTTCGATTTTTTTACAATCACTTGTAACTACAGTATCAAATTTTTTTTTACCAAGTTTTTTAGCATAATCTATAGTCCAATATATTAAAGGTCTTTTAAGTACTTTAGTAAGATTTTTGTTTTTAATTCTTTTGGAATTTTTTCTAGCAGGTATAATGATCAAATTTTTCATAAAAAATTAAAAATTATCTTTAAAAATTTTGATTTGTTTTTTTGTTCCAAGATCAAACCAATTTTCGTAAAAAGGGAAAGCGATTACTTTTTTTTTTCTTTTTATCATTTGAGTTATAAATTCGTTCATATTTAGAGGTTTGTTATAAGTTAAATCTTTAATCAGCTTAGTTTTTATTACATAAATAGCTGCATTAATTATTATATCTTTGATTGGTTTCTCGGATATGTCATTCACATAAATTCCCTTAACATTTATTTCTCCAAACTCGCTCTCAGTCGAATATTTTTTAATTGCTATTGTCAAATCGGCCTTGTTTTCAGAGTGAAAATTTAAAAGATTTTTATAATCTATTTCACTCAAAACATCACAGTTTGTAACTAAAAAATTTTCATCTTTAATTTTATTTTTTAAAAAAGACAAAGATCCAGCTGTTCCAAGTGGCTTCCTTTCGGTCACGTAATTAATTTTTATATCGTGTAATTTTCCAGTTTTATAATAATTTTTAATTAATCTACTTTTATAATACGTTGATAAAATAAATCTTTTAAAACCAAATTTCTTTAAATTATTAATCACTCTAGTCAACATAGGTTTTTTATTAACTAAAACTAAAGCTTTAGGAATTTTTAAAGTTGTAGGTTTTAATCTTTTTCCAAATCCTCCACACATTATTACAACTGGTATTTTTAAATATTTGGGTATAAACTTTTCTTCTGGAAAGAATCCAACAACTTTATTTTTTTTTATTATCGGAGCGTGATCGACTTTTTCTATAGTAAGTTTCCTAAGTATTTCACTTTTGACTGAATTTTCTCTAAATAATATTGGTTTTTTATTATATATGTTTTTAATTTCTGAACTAAGAGTTCTACCATTTAATAATGCTCTTCTTATATCTCCATCATTTAACACGCCTTTAAAATTATTTTTTCGATCTAAAACAATACACATTCTATAACTGGAAGATGAAAGGTTTTTTAATGCTACATTAATTGTTTCGTCTAAATATATACTAATTTTTCTTATTTTGTCTGATAAAGAATATTTTTTTTTTCTATAAGTCATAAAATTCTTTTTTTAAATTATACTTAAAATTTAATATTTTTTTTGCAATTTTTTTTGGGGTATTTTTTTTAAAAAAAGGATTAACTGTTTTTTTTCTTTTTTTATTTACTTTATTAAAAGCTAACTTAATTGATTTAAAATTATAATTACAATTTATAATATTTTTTGAGATAATTCTGCCACTTTGCCTATCTCCGATGTTTATAGTATTTGTTCCGAAACTTGGGGTTTCTAAGACACCACTTGATGAATTTCCTATTACTAAATATGCAACTTTCATCAAAGAAACATAAGCTAAGCTACCCAAAGAATTAAAATAATATACTCCTTTTTTCTTCGAAAATTTTAATAATTCTTTTTTTATATTTTTATTTTCATTATCAAAATTTGAGGAAGTAATAACAATTGTCATATTTTTAAGTGTATTGAGAAATCTAATTAAATTTTTTATTTGGAATTCAGATTTATTTTTTTCTAAAGTTACTGGATGAAATGTAACCAAAACTACTCTTTTATTAAGATCAACTTTTAATTTTTTTTCTAGATTAGATTTTGTTAATAATTTTGATTTTGAAATGGAATAAGCTCCTAAACCTCCATAATTAAAGATTGTTTTGGGATTTTCTCCCAATTGTATTAATCTTTTTTTATATCGATCATGTATTGGAAAATGTAGATGTGATAACTTAGTAATTGAGTGTCTAATATAGTCATCATAGGCTCCTTTAGTTACTTCACCACCATGGATATGAGCAATTGGAATTCTGAATGTCATTGCAGCTATAGCGCTACCTAATAATTCATATCTATCACCCAATAAAACTACCACATCAGGTTTTTTTTTAATAATTACTTCTGCTGTTAAACTAACGGATCTAGCAAGATAATTACTTATATCTGCATCACTAAAATTTTTATCTAGCAATTCTTTCTTAATAATATTTTTAATTTTATCTTTTTTAATTTCAGAAATTGTTTTACCAAAAGATTCCGAAAGATGTGAGCCTGTTACCAGTAAATAGGTTTCTTTATTAATTTTTTGTGTTTCGAGCACTACATTTCTTAATAAGCCATAATCGGCTCTTGAACTTGATATAAATAGAATTTTTTTCATAAATATTACTTAATAAACTGATCTTTTTTGAATTGCTTAATACTTTTTTTTCCAAAATACTTTTTTATTTTAAATGGTGATACTCCACTACCGGGTCTTTTGGTTGTAATATTTTCATGACTAAAAATTTCACCTTTTTTTATATTTTTCCTAGCTACCAAAGATTTTCTCACTAGAAGCTTAGTTTTTTGCTCACTTTTTGTGATTATTTTGTCCTCTGATCCCAGCATTTTTTCAACATCTCTAATAAAATTAATCATTTCAATTAATTCATCAGGCTCAAGACTTGCTTTATGATCTGGACCTTTTAAATTTCTTGATAATGTAAAATGTTTTTCGACAACTTTACATCCGAGAGTAACGGCTATTGATGGAGTAATGATACTTGAAGAATGATCAGAATAACCAACATCATATCCAAACTTTTTTAATTTTTTAATAAAATTTAAATTTAAATCTTTAAAATTTGCTGGATAATCAGATGTACAGTGTAAAATTGTAAGATTTTTTTTTCTTTTTTTAAGAACATTTAGAGCTTGCTTAATTTCCGCAAATGTTGCCATTCCAGTCGAAAGTAAAACTTTTCTATTTAATTTTGAAATTTTTTCAAGAAATGGGTAATTAGTTATTTCTCCTGATGGAATTTTAATATAATCAAGCTTATATTTTTCCAATAAACTTAAGCTTTTTTCTTCAAAGGCAGTACTTAAAAATTTAATTTTTTTTTTTTTTGAATAGTCTATCAACTGTTTATGATGGTGGTCTGCTAGTTGATATTGTTTTAACATGTTATATTGAGAAACATCATCTTTTAGATTTCTTTTTTGATAAAGTGCTGTTTTGGTTTTTTTAAGTATTAAATCATCAACATTAAATGTTTGAAATTTTACATAATCTGCACCTGCTTTAGATGCTACATCAATTAATTTTTTTGCTAAATTAATTTTTCCATTATGGTTTACTCCTGCTTCAGCAATTATTATTGTTTTATTTTTTTTTAAATTCAAATTTAAATCCTTTAAGATTTATATAAACACTTTCATAATTTTTATATTCAAATGCTTTTATTTTTTTTAAAATATTTTTTTTAGAGTCATTTAATTTAATTTCTCTAGCAATTTCAAATTCTTTTTTTGTAAATGCCTTTTTTTTCCATTTCAATTTATTGTCGATTTTTAATTTATCATTTAAAATATCATTAATGAATTTTTTGGCTTGTTTAATTATATTTTTGTGTGTCATTTCAATTAATTTTTCTAAATTCATTTTTTTAAAGGATACTTTAAACTTATTTACACGTAAGATTTTACCATTATCAAAATTATCATTTATCAGATGAACTGTGCATCCATAAGAGCTCACCGAATCAAGTAATGCAAAATTATAGCATCCAAAGCCAGGATACTCAGGTGGTCCCGGGTGAAAATTGTATGAGTTTTTTTTTATTTTTTTTCTCATATTTTTATCAATATATACAGAATTTAAAAATGAGATTAAATAATCATACTCTCTTGTAATTTTTATTTTTTTTTTTTTACTACTATCAATGTAGTCAAAATCTATTTTTTTAAATTCCAAGTACTGTATTAATTGCTTCGAAACTTTATGATTGTAATTAGTTATAACCAATAGCTTCATGAAATTTTTTTATATAGTTTGAAATTTTATCCACATCTGAATTTGAAATATTATCGTCTGATGGCAAACAAAGAGAGCTTTGATATAATTTTGGAGCATTTACAATATTATACGTTTGAAATTTTTTTAAATGAAGTTGTAAATTCAGTGGGCGCCATAATCTTCTAGTTTCAATTTTTTTTTTAGATAAATTTAAACTTAACTCATAAATTTGTTCAAAATTTAATGTCTTAAAAGATATTATATTCATCCAATAATTCGTTATTGATTTTTTATCATGCAATAAAAACTTTACAATTTTTGAATCTTTAAAATTAAATAAGTATCTTTGATAAATTTTTTTTCTTTTTATGATTTTTTTTTTATTCTTTTCAATTGAGATATCCCTAAAGCTGCACATATACTGTTCATCTTATAGTTATACCCGCACTCATTGTGAATATAGTTAAATGTATCGTCTTTTGCTTGGTTAGCTAAATATTGTGCTCTTTCATAAAACTTTTTATTATTAGTCACTATTGCTCCTCCTGATCCAGTGGTAATGATTTTGTTTGCATTAAATGATAGACATCCAATATCGCCAATACTTCCACAATGTTCACGTTTATTTTTTTTTACATACGACCCTAAAGCTTCTGCGGCATCTTCTAAAATAAATATATTTCTTTTTTTGCATAACTTTTTTAATTTATCAAAGTTGCATGCTCTGCCCCACATATGAGCAACTATTATCACCTTAATAACTTTTTTTGTTTTCTTATTAATAGTTTTATTATTTTTATAATTAGTTTTTTTTTTAATAAAGTTTATTACATCATCAATTTTGAGATTATGATAATGATCAACATCAAAAATTATTGGATTTGCTCCTAAATAAAGTATTGGATTTACTGTAGCAATAAATGTCAATGATGGGACAATTACTTCTGTTGTTTTATCCACACCTAAAGTTTTTAATCCTAAATGAATTGCTGAAGTTCCAGAATTTAAAGCAACAGAATATTTGGTATTACAAAAACTTGCGAGTTTATCCTCAAACATGTTTACCGTTTTAGACGAGGTTGAAATCCACTCACTTTTTAAAACTTTTTTTACATAATTTATGTCATTTTTATCTATATGAGGTACTGATAATTTCATATTACTTTGTATAGTATCCTTTATACCATAATACAGTTTCTTTTAATCCCTTTTCAAAGTTATGTTTAAGTTTAGTGTAGCCTAAACTTCTTGACATATTTGGCCTTCGTTTTTCCGGAGAATCATCTTTTCGATAATTTGAAGACACTAATTTTTTTTTTGATTTAACTATTTTTTTTATCTTTTGGGCAAGCTGCATTATAGAAATTTCTTTTTCAGGGGACCCAATATTAAAAGTTTTTTTTGATGAATTTCTTTTATGTGAAATTTTTAAAATTAATTCAATAGCAAAATCAATATTACAAAATGTTCTTTTATGGTTTGAATTACTAATAACCATTTTATTCTTTTTATTACTTAAGATTTTTTTAGTCAGTTGTGGAATTACATGTACGAAACCCATCTGTGGACCGAAAATATTATGAGGTCTAAAAATAATATAATTTAATCTAGAATAATTGATTAAATATTCACCAACAATTTTTGATAAAAGATAAGAAGATCGGGGGCTAAAATCTTTTGATATTAAAAAATCTATATCTTCAGGTGTTGGATATTTTGCTAATTTTTTTTTTAAAGTATAAGCATAAACCTCGCTGGTTGAAGTAAAACAAATTTTTTTTAATTTTTTTTGTTTTTTAGAAAAATTCAATAAACTAATGGTTGTTAAAATATTTTCTTTTAATGTAGAAAATGGGCTATCTATAACTTTTTTTACTCCTAAAATAGCTGCAAAGTGATATATGTAATCAAAATCAAAAACCTTAAGATAGTCTGAAATATATTTTAGATCTTTTTGAATTAATTTAACATTTTTATTTTTTAAAATATGAAGTAATTTTTTATCAACCTTTTTGTTTGAGAAATTATCTATGATGTAAATTTTATTTTGATTGTTCTCTATTAGTTTCTCAGTTAACTTAATTCCAATAAAGCCTGCTCCACCTGTAATCAAGTATTTCATAATTGTTTTGAGCCTATAAAATAACTATAATAGTGTTTATTTTTAGATATTTTTATTCTGTTATTTCTTTCAATCACATGATTCAGGTCTAAAATTAAAGATTTTTTCTTATATTGAATTTTTAATTTCTTAAATGACTGATGTTTAATAAGATACACATATACATCATAATTTTTTAAATCATTTATTTTCATTGAGTGGCTTTTTAAAAATTGCCAGTAATCTACTACTGGATCATAAAAGTTCACTTTACACCTCATCTTTTTAAAAAAATTAAAAACCCCTTCCGCTGGTGAGTATCTTGTATCATTTGTATCTTCTCTATAACTTACTCCTATGAGTAAAACTTTCTTACCAAATATTCTTTTTTTAAATTTATTTTTGATCTCTGACATCACATCAAAAGTCATTTTTTGATTTACTTTCACTGCTTCACTGCTTAGAGGAAAATCAAATTTTTTATGCAAGATTTGTTGAGCTGAAGCTTTTGCAAATAAAGGATCTTTTGTTAAACAATAACCACCAACACCTATTCCTGATCGCATTATGTTACTATGTGTTTTTCTCTGACGAATACAGCTAAGTATTTTTTCTAAGTCAAGATTGTTTTTTGCACAAAATTTTCTCCATTCTTCAATAAAAGCAATATTCGTAGCTCTATAACTATTTTCAATAATTTTACATGTCTCAGACTCACTGGGGGTGTCAAACTCAATAATTTTGCTTGGTTTTAAATTAAAAATATCTTTAAAAATTTTTTTAGTAATTTTTAAAGACTCCCTATTATTCCCTCCTATTATCCTTTCAACATTTTTCATTGATAAGTAATAATCTTTACCAGGTGTAATTCTTTCAAATGAGTGGCAAAGATAAAAATTTTTAATACCTCTTTTTTTTAAATTTTTTCTAATTAGAGGTTCCAAAATTTTATCAGTTGTTCCTGGAGGTAATGTAGATTGAATTATTAATAAACAATTATTTTTAATTTTTTTTGAAATTTGGTCTATGTTCTTAATATAATTTGATAATTTCACTTCATTCTTCCTGAAATCATAATCACAATTTGAGCAGACAAAAATAACGTCTGCCTCTGAATATTCAGAGTCATCTGTTGAAGCTTTAATTCTTTTGTCTTTAATTAATCGAGAATAAAAAATTGAAAAACTTTTATCATCTACAATTTCAGGTACTTGATGTGAGTTAATTTTTTCAAGAATTTTCAAACCTTTTGTGGTTTTTTTTTCAACTCCTATGACATCATACAAATATTTATTATTTTTCTTTGCGCCTGCGCAAAACGACATCATGGCTAAACCAACATAGCCTAGACCTTGAATTACAATTTTCTTCATATAATTTAATATTATATATCTGGATAGAAAATTAACGATAAAAAACTATAGAATGGGTTTATTTAATTAATTTCAAATATAAATGATAAAAATTTTTTTCAGTGCATAAATCAAGCCAATTGAGCTATTAGTACTGGTCAGCTGCACGCATTACTGCGCTTCCACATCCAGCCTATCAA
>MDSV01179594.1_pt1 | contig 10360 bp, 8 predicted proteins | sample 810851 | NCBI WGS metagenome assembly MDSV01 (sample SAMN05326640, study PRJNA326480) | marine metagenome | isolation source: seawater | place: Atlantic Ocean: North East | collected 2012
CGGCTCTATTCTTTCGAATATGCTTTTAGTTCTCGGGTGCGCGTTTCTCTTTGGAGGCATGTCGAGGAAAGAACAATATTTTAACGCCGAGGGCGTCATGATGAACTTTGGTTTGCTCTTGTTGGCGGTGATGGGATTATCCCTTCCTGCCGTGTTGCACTTCACTCACACCGAGCTTCATGGAACCGCGTCGGAACTCGCTCTGTCGCGATTTTCGAGCACTATTCTTCTTTTGATCTATCTGGCCTTTTTATATTTTCAACTGGTCACGCATACGCATCTATATGAAGACGAAGAAGATGACGACGATGACGACGAGGAACTAGTTCTCGGCTTTTGGGATTCCATCGTTTGGCTCGGAGTCTTTACCGTCTTTATTGCCATCTTATCAGATTACTTAGTCGCAACTATCGAAGGTGCATCGGCATCTTGGGATTTCTCTGTTGCTTTCATTTCGGTAATTTTGTTACCCATCGTTGGGAACGCCGCTGAACACGCCTCGGCAGTAATGTTCGCCATGAATAACAAAATGGATATTTCGTTGGGAGTAGCTGTCGGTTCATCGACACAAATCGCGCTTTTAGTCATACCGTTTTGCGTGATTGTTGGTTGGTTTATGAATAAACCCATGGATTTGAATTTACAAATGTTCGAGACGGCGACGTTGTTCACCACAGTCATAACAGTTGCGTTCGTTTGTCAGGATGGAAGATCGAATTGGTTGAAAGGATTAGTGTTAATTTTAGCCTACATTCTTCTCTCGGCCTCGTTCTTTTTCCATAAAGATCCGGCGTTGATTGGCCGCCAAGCGGCAAGTTCAGTCAGGGAATGGAACGAAGAATTTTAATAATTAGATGAGATTTGTTTAATACGTTCGTGTACTTTTTCTTTTTCAAATGTTGTTTGTCCTTTGTTTATTTTATTTTCGATGTTTACGCCTTGCTCTCAGCCATCGCGCTCGCAGTCGCCGCCGCAATTTCTTGATCGGTCCCGTTCGGGAGATAGTAATACTTACCGCCACACTTTTGCGCCATCTCTTCAGCCATGCCTGAGGATACGAATTTATTTTCTGTATCGATGACGAGAAGCGACATGCCGTTCGAGGTCATCAACTTCGCCATGTCGTAAACTTCCGACTGCAAATCCTCGTTGTTCATCTTCGGGGCATCCGGGGACAAGAACTCTGGATCTTGCATGGATTTACCGAGTGGAACGTTCGCACGACCGTCAGTCAAACATACCACGGTAACTCTCGAAACATCGCCCGATGACATCGCGTTGATGCCAGTACGAGCCGCAACAGATAAGCCGTGCGCTAACGGAGAGCCTCCCCCACACGGCATCGTGTCCAAACGATTTCTCGCCATGGAAATAGAGCGCGACGGCGGTAGCAAAACTTCAGCTTCGTCCCCGCGGAAAGGAATGATACAAACTTCGTCGCGAGACTTGTAAGAATCTTCTAAGATGGAAAGTGCAGCCCCTTTCGATGCGTTCATTCTGTTCAAAGCCATGGAACCAGACGCATCGACTAAGAAAATGATCAAAGCGCCAGACTTTCGCGCTAATTTTTTAGCTCTCATGTCGCCCTTCTCGACGTACACTTTCTTTTTCACCTCGTTCGGATCTCGATTTCTTCGGGCAGCCTGGTACGGTGCGGCTGCTCTGAGCGTAGCGTCGACGGCTAATCGAATCGTGTTGCCCTTCGGTAAAACTGGCTTGATGTAACGTCCTCGGTCTTGCGAAAAGATCACATTTTTGGAACGGCCGGTTCTCCCACCGCTTCTATTCGTGGCCTTAGCGAATTGCATGACTTCGTCGTCCATGACGACACCTTCGGCATCAAAAACAAACTCTTCGGGGATATCAGGCACGTCGTCCTCTTCTTCCTCTTCGTTCTCGTTTTCATCTTCGTCTTCATCCTGATCTTGATCATCGTCCATGTTATCCTCTGGAGGAGGAGGAGGAGGAGGCGGTTGCTCATCCTCTGGTGGCGGTTGTTCTTCCATGTCGGAAAGCTCCGATCTTGGAATAATCACGAGACGGACGGCTTCTTTTAGATCGTCCGCGTTCACTTTGGACCGGCCATCTAATGCCGCCAACGCTTTTGCCGCTCGAACGGCGAACAATTCGGCTCTGTGACCTTGCACTCTACCACGAGTCGCTTCCTTGACTAAATATTCAACCTGTTCTCGACTGATTGTGCACTCTTTCAACCACTCTCGAGCTAAAATAATCGTACTTTTAATACCATCGGTAGCCTCTGCCGCATTTTTCACCGACAAATCCGCTTCGTCTTGGAAACCCATAGCTTGATCGACCGCCAAAACGCGATCTTCAAACTTCATGACTTGATCCGCGCTCAAAGTCACGGCGATTCTGTCCAACAAGTGCTCGCGCAATTGCCCTTCCTCCGGGTTGAACGTCGCGATCAGAAGCGGACGGCACGGGTGTCTCAACGTAATACCCTCGCGTTCGACGACGTTAACACCTTCTGCCAACACAGAAAGTAACAAGTTCGACACCGAGTCATCCAACAAGTTAATCTCGTCGACGTACAAGATACCTCTGTGAGCTTCAGCTAACAATCCCGGTTGAAAGACCGTTTTACCTTGCTTCATTGATTCTTCAATATCGACTGTGCCAACCAAGCGATCCTCGGTGACGCCTAAAGGCACTTGCACGAACGGCGCCTCTTTGATAAAGGTTTCGATCTTGCCCATTTCATCTTTTTGAACAATATTCGCGAGTCCGGTTTCCCATTCACGGGGATTTTCCGGGTCGGAGTTTGCGTAGGAACCTTTCACGACCTCAATCGGTGGCAAAAGAGCGTGTAACCCTCTCGCCATTATAGATTTCGCCGTACCTCTCTTCCCTGAGATGGCAATACCGCCGAGCGCGCCATCAACACCACCCAACAACAGCGCAGATTTGATCTTTTCTTGCCCGATGACCATGGATAAAGGAAATGCTTGACGCACTCCAGAAGACATGACTTCTTTCTTCGCGTCTTCTTCCATTTGCATCTCTTCGAGTTGCTTTAATCGCGCCGCTGCGGCTTCAGCTTTGTCTTGTGGCTCGGAGACCGCCGCTTTCGGGACGAAAGGATCACTTCTTCTTCTTCTAGAAATTGGTTTTGATATAGACGAAGATGATGATACCTTTCTTTGCGCGACGCCGTGTCGCGCGCCGAGTGCCATGGACGCGGACATCGAGGCAGACATGACGTTAACTCCGTTAACAACTAACGTTTACTCCTTCGTTTTGAACGTTGCAATTGCTCGCACCAACTCTAAAGAGTAAAAGAGAGCGAGAGCGCAAGGGGGAGAGAGAGAGAGAGAGAGAAAAGGAGCGGCGATGCCAATTTCTTTTTGGAGTTTATCTTTCTTTTGGCCTTTGTTTTTTCTGAGATCTTTTATCTGAACGCAAAGATTTTTTCCAAACTACATAGAGAACACTGTGGGCTTTTATTCCCACACACACCGTCTTTTGTCTCTCCACAAAAAAACAACCAATCAAAAAAAGAAATAATCAACATGCGCGCAATCAACGCTCCGCTCGTGGGTTCGAAACCATCGACGAGTAGCGGTAAGACATCGTCGGTCGAGAAACACGCGCGACGAACTTCGAGAACAACAACGTCGGCGTTGCCGCCTGGATTTGTCGCGTTCAGCGGCTTATCGATTTTTCTCGTTGGCGCCACGAAAGCCTCCCAGCTTCGATTGGAGCAAAGGGTCAGCGAAGAGTTGGAAAAATGCAAGAAGAACGGAATAGATACTTCCGATTTGTATTACGATTTTGATTTGCCTGGCGACGCATATCCGTTCGGGGACGCCGAAGGCATGGATTGGGTTCCAGACGATTGGAAACCTCCGAAGAAGGGAGATCCTAAATTCCTAAATACTCGAATGCTCGGCCAGTTAACCATGCGAAATAAGCTATACGACGTGACTATGAAGGCGCAAGACCAAGGTTTGGATGTGAGCGATGTGCTCGTTCCTTTCGTGGATGAAGATGGGAACGCCTGCGACCCGAAATATGATTCGAATCAAAAGCGATACGTCGAGATCAAGAAGCGCTTGGGTATGTAAACGGTGTATTGCTAACGTCAATCTCGTAGTTAGACTTATATATCTTTATATTCTTATATTATTCGTTCTATTACATCTATTGGAATCTCTTCTATAACAAACTCTTCTTTCTTTCAAAAATCAAAAAAGCTTACTTCATCTTCGCGAGCTTTGCTTCCTCTTCAGCCTTCTTGGCAGCTTCTTCCGCCTTTTTAATTCTCGGGCCAACTTGCCAGACGTTCATCATCTCCGTTCTCAATCTTTGGTACGCCTTGAAGGATTTCATTTCATCCGTCACCGTAACCATCTCAACCGCACCAGATTTCTTCTTCTCCACCGGCATAATGGTACCCTTGTGCTGCGTGGCAGCCGCGATCGTAGCTTTGTCCGCATCGCCGTGCTTCGGCTTCGAGTTCTTACGCGGGAAGAGGATCAAGTTGGACATGTAAGCTTTTAATCTCTCCACGTTCGTCGCCAAAGACTGTTCCGATCTGTTTTTTCGCCTGTGGTCGACGCAAATACCAATGGTCGGGGCGAGTTTTTTCGGGATACCAGCCGCTTTCAATTCCTCGAGCGTGAAACCTCTGCCGAGTCTTTGCTTAAAGTTGTATCTTTGCGTTGGGCATTGGACCGCCGGTCTCAAAGCACCAGAGACCGGGCGCGGGAAGATAGCCTTCGCTTTCTTCTCGCGTGCTGTTTAGATTTGCAAAAAGAGAGAAAGAGAAAGACGTCAGTGAGAGAAAACAGGCGCAAGAAATTTCCGACGACGACGAGTGAAAATTTGGGTGAAAGGGCTTTGTTTGCCGACGACAAGGCGAAATGCGACGGTCGGAAATGCACCCAAAACCACCATCCGCGATGTCTTAATTCGAAAAGAAACTGTATAAACGTACCAATTCTACGGGATTTCTTGCGGCCGGCTTGGTTGAACCATGTTCGCACGAAAGATTGCGAGCAGTTCCTGTAATAAAAGAACGGATGAATTCGTAAGTTTGTGCGCGTAAAGCAAAAAAGAGAGAAAATGAAAGCGTTTCGACGCGCGTTCTCAAGGACGCGAATGATAGATGCAGCGTAAAATGAGAGAATAACGTACCCTTGCCAATCCTTCTTGAAGTGCTGGTGGGGAATTTCGTTGTTATGCTTCACCATGTTTGTATAATGTTCGGGTGTGTGAGCTAAACTAAGAATGGCGAGATGAGAGCTGTTTAGCCCTCTTTTCTCCTCTCCTTTAGTTTTTTTTTTCGCGCGAGACCAGATGCCAGACGGGAACGCACGAAAAAAAGAAAAGAGGAAAAAATATGCAGATTATGTGTGTCCGAACTTGCACTAAGGGTACCCGGGTACTGTAATACTGCTATCAACACCTATTATTAATGATACAAAGCGCATTTCAATCTAAACTAATACTATGAATACACACGCGCGCACGCTTACACACACACTAACTAACTAACTACACGAAAATCTCGCGAACGGCTCTCGCCGCTAACCTGGACGACAAGCGTTCGACGAGCGTCGGCAATATTTGGTTCGCCACAGCAGGTAAAAATGGGCGCATTTCCTCAAACGTTTCGCGAGAAAATGCGTTTTCGTTCGAAGTCGAACCGCTTTCGTTTCGACCTAGTAAAAAATTCAAAAGTTTTGTCACATTTTCTGCGGTTTCTTTATCCTCTTGCGTGACTTTTGGGGCCAACGCGATGCTATTTGGCAATCCGAGGATGGGAAATAAAATAGGAATTTTCGCGTCTTTCAAGCCAACGCTGGTTAACACTGCCACGGCAGATTCTCTGCTCAAAGCGTCCACACCCTTGACGACTTCATCGAGAAGAAATTCGCGGAAGAAACTCCCTTGTGGAGATAAAACGAATTGCAAAGCTTCTCGCGATGTTTTCTTTTCCAAGTTTATGCTCGCCTCGGCGGTGACGCCCGAAGACGTCGTGACGTCTCTTTTAAAGCTTTCCAAGGCTTCGAGTAAATCAATCAGGCGGTCAGCGTCAAATACAGTCGACTTACCGTAAACCATATAGCGAAGCGCTTCCTGTAGTCGTTCGTCGTCGTTTGACGTCAGCAAACGTTTCGATAAATATGGGTACGCTTCGTCGACGAGCGCAAAGTCCGGATCACCGACGAGTGCTATGCCTTCCAAGACACCAATTGCACGGATAATAATCGCAAAATAAGGCGGGATTCGAAATGGAAAATCGAACGTGATTTGCGCGAGGTCTGACGCGAGTTCTTGAAAGTTTATGCTCTTGGCCCCGCCACCTTCGAGCGCTTGATCGAAAACTCTGCCGAGCGGCGCCGAGAGAGGCGATAAATCCGTGCCTTCTGCAATAAAATCGAGCGTCACGAAGTCATTCACGATGGCGTCGTAATCACGATGAATCAAGTGCGAAATAGCTTCAATCATGCCGTATTTAATATTCTCGTCAATCTGCGTCATCAAACCAAAATCTAAAATGGCGAGTCTTCCGTCTGGAGTGCGAATCAAGTTCCCCGGATGAGGATCAGCGTGGAAAAAACCAGTGTCGAGCAATTGCTTTAGATAACAAATGACGCCAACTTTCACCAAATCACCGACATCGTCCGCGGTACTTTGGGAAAGTTTCTCGCCTTCGAGCCATTCGCTCGTGATAACTTTTCGCCTAGTGTACTCCATGTACGTCCCTGGGACGACAACTTGCGGTAAATCCTTCTTGATTGATTTCGCAAATTTGATTTGATTTTTACCTTCGTTGACGTAATCCAGTTCCTCGAAGAAACGCAAGGCCCATTCGTCTAAAAGCGCGACGACATCGGTGTTAAATCCTTCAACCGTGCGAAGGAATAATCCGACGCGTCGCAAAACAAATAAATCGATAGATACTGTTTCCAACACCGCCGGTCGCTGAACTCTTACAGCAACTGTAGCGCCGTTACTTTTTAAGACACCTTTATACACCTGTCCTAAACTCGCCGCGGCGACTGGTTCTGGCCCGAGTTCGGAATACACATCTTGCCATTTACAACCCAACTCGTTCTCGAGAGTCTGAAAAGCGAGCTCGTTGTCAAACGAAGGCACTTTATCGCACAATTTTTGCAACTCCACCATTGCCTGCGGCCCGAGTAAGTCTGGACGAATAGCGAGCGCTTGACCTAGCTTGATGTACGCCGGTCCTAACGACGTGACGATTTCCCGTAGTTGAATCGCTCGCTCCACGGAGTTTTCCTCCGTTTTCTTCGTGATGAAGTCGGCAATCAACCCGCTGATAAAACCTCCACCGATTGAGACGAGTTGAAGTGCTCTTTGTACGACGGCACCGGAACGTTTAGACCAGTACCTTTCGATGGCTTCTGGGTCGTACACGAGAGGTAATTTGTCTTCGTTGGTTCCTTCGTCGTATTTGTCGAAATCAATCACTTTCATCTCCACGCCTTGTTCGGCAAAGTCTGATTGGTCGATATTTGTCCCTCTTAAACCGCTCATCAACACGTCCAAGTCTTCATTTTCCGCCATTTGTTTACGCACATCTTTCATCTTCCACTTAATGTCGCGGATAGATGTCGATGAGGAGGAGGAGGAGGAGGAGGAGGAAGCAGAGGTTTCTGTTTCTGGTTCTTGAATGGCTTTTAAGACGACGTCATCTACCCTCCGTCGTAATCCACTTTGCGAGGACAATACGGAAGAGGAGACAGAAGAAGAAGAAGACAAAGACGAAGAAGAAGAAGCCGCGCGCATGACTCTTCGTTTTACACTCGTGCTTCTCGGTTGTGCTACGCGTGTTGCAACATTCGTCGTCGTCGTCGTCGTCGTCGTCATTATGGTCGATGACGCGTTTTTTGTTACGAGAACAGCGTCTTTTGTGAACCACAAAGGCAAAAAATGAGGACAAACTCCCACCTTTAAAATTGTGTTTTTTGGCGGCACTTTCTTCAAGTTTCTCTCTCTTTTCGAGAACTCATTAAGATGTCGACACCATCTGAATTGGAAACGGTGACCGTAAAATGCTTCCCTGGGAAGTTGCAGTTGAACGAGATGGAAATGTTAGGCGGGGTCTTTGCCATAGGAGAGGAGTTTACCGGCGAAGAGAATGGGACGCAGTCCTATTTGCTGTACGAACACATCGGGTTGCCTAAAAGTAAAATGGTTGCGTTCTCACACACGTGGACGCCGGAAAACGAGAGAGGGAAAGGGATAGGAAAAGCTATAACGAGAGGGGCGTTAGAATGGGCGAAAGTGAAAGGATATAAGGTCTTGCCTACGTGTTCGTTTGTTAAAAAATTCGCCGACGATAACAAAGACGAAGAGTTTGTTAAAGGTGTCGTCATGGATTTAAAGGGAAGAAGGGTGGTTAGCAACAACGTCAAAATGTGATTATTGTAGAGTAAACTCGTAGTAGTAGTATTTATGCGTGTGTAAAACTATATCATTATTTAACACGGAACTAATTATTATTGCACGCGACACGAGTGTTCCTCGGGAGTGAGGAGTTTGCTCAGGTTTTTATCTGCGCGGCGGTAAAACCCGTTTTCTCCTTCTTCCACCTCCTCATTGTCGTCGTCACGCGAGGCAATGCTCTGGTTCAGCGGCGTATGCGACACGAACGAAATCTGTCGTATGGGACTTTCTTCTTTCGTATTATCTGGCTGGTCTAAAGTGTTGTTTCTGCTTTGTTCTTCAGTATTGTTATTGTTGTTGTTTCCGAGTGCTAGAGAAGAGGCGCCACCGCGCGGTCGTTGTTTCATCGCTCGTTGTTTTTGATGTTGTTGCTCTGGACTGAACATGCCTCGATTTCTTCTCTCGCGAGCGATTTCAGCTAACAAACGATCCCTGCTCAGCGTCAACTCTCGTTCTGTCGTTTCGTACACATATTTTTGATGCTTCTTTTCGTTTTCAACTTTTTGTAGTTTCAAAGTCGCGTCGCTCAATTTTTTGTTCATTTCGTATTCTCGCTCCTGCATAAACGCAGATTCTCGCAGCAACGCGTTCTGCACAACCGCTTTCTGCGCTCGTACATCATCCAGCTCTCGTGTTAACGAATCGATTGAGACTGACAACATTGCGGCTTGGTCTTCCATCTCCATAGCACGCATGTTTGCCTCGTCAAACGCTTCTTGTAAATCTTTCGTTCCGTTGAGTTTCCTCGTGAGCCTCTGTATTTCAAGTTCTTTTTCTTTTAACTGCGTTTCTAATCGGTCGGTGAGTTGTATTTGCGCGGACAACAACTCGTCTTTAGCGCGCAAGGCGAGTTCCATGGCTTTGAACGTATCCAATACTCTCTCGTTTGTGTTTTGAGAGTCACCTCCATTTTCGGTCGTACTCGCGATACTCCGACCGCCTCCGTTTTTAATGGCACTTGTCCCGTAGTACGAGGAAGAAACTGTCGACGAGGCTTCATCGACTTCGTCATTATCGTGGTATTTGATGTGACGACGCGTTGCGGAAGGGGGCGTATTTCCACTTCGTTCGTTGTTAGCATTATCAATACTTTCATCGTGATGGTGGTTATCGTGAGTGACGTTCGCGTTACCGAGTACTATTTTTCCTATCCCGCTTTTCCCCGATGAGGAATTCTTAAGCGCGTTCAGCGTGTTGTTATTAATGCCACCACGTTTCTGTCGGCACTCTGGCGTCGGTAAGAGGTTCAAAATTGTGTTCATTTTCGCGCACCACTCTTCCTCTCCCCCTTCTTCGAATAAAAAACTACTATTGTTCTTTTGCTTTTGTTGTTGGTCGTTCCTTTTCAGAAATAAATCCTTCCCGTTTCGCAGTTGCACGCGTATTGCTTTCTCGTCTTCTCTTCTTTTCGATAATGATGATGACGATGATGATGATGTGGTCGACACCACCGAAAACTTCTCCAACGCGTCGAAAGTCACGATTGAAGTCGCTTTCGGCGACGAGGGAGAAAGAGAAGCGTAAAAAGACAGCGTTCTATTTTTCTCGTCAACAGAAACATATCTCTCGTTCCATCTGTTCAGCAGTTCACCTTTTTTCAAGAACCATCCGGAGAGCTCTGTGCTCTCAGATGACGGGTGGTGTTTGGATTGGCCTTCTTTTTGTTCTTCTGTTGCTACATCCGGTGCGTTCATCGTCACCATCGACTTCATTCTCATCGGTGCGTTTTCCTTTCCGTTGTTTTGTGCCTTCAACATTTTTGTTTTTGTGCTTAAAAAAAAAACAGACTCTGAGAAAACAAAGTCTCTCAACGTATCAATCACACTCCGCGCTTTCAACGAACAAAGGACGTGCGTAACTTCGCTGAAAATTGAACAGCAAGCGCCACGCCTTTTCCGCACTCTTCTCTTTTCTA
>MDSV01228385.1_pt1 | contig 10360 bp, 9 predicted proteins | sample 810851 | NCBI WGS metagenome assembly MDSV01 (sample SAMN05326640, study PRJNA326480) | marine metagenome | isolation source: seawater | place: Atlantic Ocean: North East | collected 2012
AGAGGATTGGGGAGAACATTGCTACCGCGGAGCAGTATTCAACTTAGCACATGGATTAGACCAAATGCTATGGCGCAGACCAAAAAATGAATTCGATGAAATCAAAAATTTGTATCTTGTTGGCGGAGGAACACACCCAGGAAGTGGCCTTCCTGTAATTTACGAATCTGCACGAATAAGTTCAAAATTAATTCTTGACAGCCTTGGTATAAGGCCAGATTGGAATGGGGTCGACACTTGGTTCGCAAGTCGGAAACGAAGGAGTAAATCCAACAAACCTACCGTAGCTGCGAAATCAGATATTGCAACAGGTAATCCAACTCAAACATAAGGTGAAAGCATGCGTGAGGAAATAATTGAAGACGCGTATTTGCAGTGCCAACAAATCTGCAAAAATGCTTCAACCACATTCTACAGTTCCTTCTCTGCCCTAGGGCACGAAAAGAGGCGCGCTGTGCATGCTGTTTACGCCCTCTGCCGATGGGTTGATGACATTGTAGATGGTGATGAAGAGCCGATTGTAGAACATAGTGAAGAACTGTTAGAACAAACTAATCAACGTGATTTAGTTTTACGTGATCTACATCCTGGTAACGAACCATCAAATTCTAAAGAAATACATTCGCAGAGGCTAATGGCGCTAGTTGCAATTAGGAATAAGTTGCAGAGAGCAAATCTTGGAGAAATTACAGAAAATGATGAACCCGTGTTCATCGCTCTGCAGGACGTGTTCAAGCGTTATCCAATTCGCCTACAAGACTTTGAAACCATTATCGAGGGAATGGAAGATGACTTGTTTCCTGTACAATGTAACACTTGGGACGAATTACGTTCATACTGCTACAAAGTGGCATCGGCTGTCGGATTGATTCTAATCGAGATATATGGTTATGAAGATAGAGCTGCAAGACTACATGCTATCGATTTGGGAATCCAAATGCAATTGATCAATGTTCTCAGAGATGTTTCTGAAGATTATGAACGCGGAAGAGTATACTTGCCGAAAGAAGTTTTGGCAGCCCACAATATTACAGCACAGGACTTATCGAATCCAAAACTTCCTCAAACCCCTTCTTGGAATTCTTTCATGAGAGAGTATCTCGAAGTTGTTCGCAGGCACCAAACATCTGCTATTCATCTGTTTGAATATCTAGATTCACGTTCACGAGTACAGCCTCGAATAATGTTGGATGCATATTCCAAGATTTTTGATGAAATCGTCAGGCGCTCAGGAGATGTATTCTCTGCACCGTTGAAATTGTCAAGGGCTTCTAAGATATCATTGTGGATGAAAATCAATTACATGAAACTACGAGCAAAGTTATCAGTGGAACGAGGTGAAAATAATGCAGTGTAACATTGGAGCTAAAGGTAAAGCAGTGCGATTGAGATTGGGACTGATGGCACTAGCTGGTGCTCTTGCTCTGGCTGCAGTTGTTCTAACTGGTTTTCTTGAAGGAGTAATTTGGTGGTATGCTGTTGCCGCCATAGCCTTTGGAGGACTGTTCACCATTTGGGAAGCAAGAGCTGGCTGGTGTATTGTACGGGCAATGGGATTCAAAACTCCGTTGTGATTACTCCCACTCGATTGTACCGGGTGGTTTGTGAGTAATGTCATAGACAACACGGTTGACTGAACCTTTCACAGTATTCGTAATCCTAGTACTTATTTTTGCTAGAATTTCATGAGGGATGGTAGAATATCTTGCAGACATTCCATCCATGGATTGTACTGCTCTTACTACTACAGTTTCTCCGTATGCACGTACATCTCCGTGAACACCCACTGATCTAACAGGGAGTAGTGCAGCAAAATACTGCCATGGAATTTCCATTTTTCCTTCAGCGGCTGCAGCCTCAAGTTCTTCTTCGACTATTGCACATGCTTCTCTGACAACATGGACTCTTTCCTTAGTCAATGTGCCAAGACAGCGGACTGCTAAACCAGGACCAGGGAATGGTTGCCTATCTGCAACGCGAATTTTGAGTTCTCTAGCTAAATCCCTAACTTCGTCTTTGTACAAATCACGAAGGGGTTCAAAGACTTCTAGAGTCATGTCTTCTGGTAATCCGCCAACATTGTGATGGCTCTTGATAGTGTCACGAACACCGCCTCCAGATTCAATCCAATCTGGTGCAATAGTTCCTTGGACTAGGTACTTTGCTCCGACCTTATCTTGTTCTTCTTCAAAAATTCGAATGAATAATTCGCCGATAATCTTACGCTTCTGTTCAGGGTCTGTAACGCCACTAAGAGCCTCGAAATATCGTTCCTCAGCAAATACTGTTGTTAAATTCAAACCGTGTGCGGCCAACATCTCTTGGGTTTCTTCGGTCTCATTTTTCCTCATCAAACCAGTGTCGACATACACGCAGTGTAGTAGGTCTCCAATTGCTTGATTTGCAATTACTGCTGCAACTGTAGAATCAACTCCGCCACTGCAAGCGATGATTGCAATATCGTCAATTTCATCCTTCATTTTTTGAGCGGACTCTTCAATGAATGATGATGCATCGAACATCAAGCATCCCTACCGTTGACCTCAGCATCCATCTGCTTGACTCTTGCGACTTGGTCAAGCTTGTTTTGCTTCAAGGCAGCAGCATACTTTTCATTTCCAAGCGCTAAAATCTGCGTTGCTAGGTATCCTGCATTGTCTCCACGGTCAACACCTACTGTTGCAGCAGGCACACCAGGAGGTAATTGTGCAATTGAAAGTAGGCTATCATAAGGAACCCTTCCTCCGCAAGGAACTCCGATTACTGGCTTTGTAGTTAGTGCAGCAACAGCACCAGGCAGTGCTGCAGCAAGACCAGCCATAGCGATGAAAACTGTGCAACCATCTGCTTCAGCATCGTGAACAATTTGTTCTACGAATGCAGGTGATCTGTGTGCACTTGCAACACGCAGTTGGTAAGAAACATCGAATTGCTCTAGAATCTTTGTACACTTTTCAGCAACAGGCATATCGGATTTGGAACCAAGTAGAATAGTTACGTCCATGAATGAGTCGCCATCGACGGTGGTTCATCAACGTACCGCGCTAAATGAGATTTCATTATAGCGCGAGTTCATCCGACAGACGGTGCTTTGTGAGCACTTATTTGCAAAGGAATATGTGATTTACTTTCGAATTCCCACAACCAATTACCATCTGCCAAAAGATGACCTCCGGAGATAATTGAAACAGGCCTACTGTTGACTAAGGTTCGGAATCTCCTGATGAAAGAAGGTATTATCCAAGCGGGCGTATCTTGTAAGTTCCAAACATCTTGGGGCCATTCTCGATTTCTGTTCAACAACCTCCTTACCTTTCTTTTTTCATCGTTAAGTAAACTTAGAGCACGGGCTTCTAATTCGGGCTCTGGGTGACGGCCATAGAGATGTGTAGTCATCAATAGGTTGGCAAGAGTGATTCTACCTTGTCGCGCTGCAATTCCAGCAGCTCTTGGGATTATTCTACCGTGGCCTAAACTGTCAACTTCGATCAAAATTTCATATCTCCTTGCAAGATGATCACATCCAACATGACTTCTAATGTCGATTTTATCCTCCCAAAGAAAAGGGGCAATCCAACGGTACTCTGAATCGGGATAGATGTGACGAAGAATTAGGCCTCTGATGTCCAATGGATAATCGCGCATATCTCTGTATATGCTAAATTAAGTAAGCAATTATTTTGCTCACTCTTCACTGAATGTGAAAGTAATCGGTGCATCGGCTTCTAACATTATTTCGTTGTTAACTCTAATTCCCCTTACCATGTTTGCACCTATGCGGAAAAGAGGTCTTGCAGCCCATTTCCTGTGCATGTAAGTCGCACCATCTATCTGTGGCAACGGCACTCTTGGATCCCATTTACAACGGTAACTCTTACCTGAAAGTGCTGACAAGAATGAAGCTGTACGGTAATTAATGGTCCATACAATTAGTGCAATCGCTGCTTGAACTAGAATTGGGGGTTGAAAGAATAAAGAAAATGCAGCAAATGGAGATATCAACAATACCAGCATATCTACTCTACCGGGCATTGAGGTTGCACCAATCCATACGGCAAACAAGGAAAGCATGATTCCAGCTGCTAAGAATGAAGTTGCTAGAAGGCTATCTGATTTGATGAAAAGCAGCAAACCTCCAACCAATGGAAGAAGTGACCACGCCATAGGAAAGAGCATCTTTGGCCCTGGGCCAACGGTATCTACTTCCGTCCACTCCATGCATTTGGCTGATAGCCATCAGCCTTGAAACATTTCATGAAATCAAGGCTTCACTCATCAAATGGGTATGATAGAGTCAAGTTACGAGCAGCATATACTTCGTCCACACGGCGTACATTTGTTGTAACTGGTGCATTGTGCAATACATCTGGATCTTCCTGCAGAACTTCGACAAATTTCTTTGCAAACTTGTCAAGAGTCTCTTTTGATTCGGTTTCAGTAGGCTCAACCATCATACATTCTGGAACGATAAGAGGGAAGTAAACCGTTGGAGCCATGTATCCCTTGTCAAGCAATCCCTTTGCTATGTCCATAGCGCCTATTCCACATTGTTCCTTCATTGGAGCCATAGAAATTGTAAATTCGTGTTTTACGACATCAACTGGTGCACCATCAGCAAACAAATGGCGTACGCCGGCTTTTTCTGCTTCCTCAATAATTCTGTGACGCAGGTAGTTTGCGTTTAGCACAGCATGTTCAGACATTGTCTTCAGGCTTCGACCATAACGTCTGTAATATGCCCAGCAGCGAATAACAGCACCACTGTTGCCATGCCACTGTTGAACTTTACCGATACTATTTGCTGGTTGGTGCCAGTGGTACCACCATTCTTGATTGACAGTAGTCAACTGGTCTCCTGCCAATATTGGCCTTTTCTTAACGACAGGCCCCGGGAGGAATTCAGCAAGATGAGATTTCACACCAATTGGTCCAGAACCTGGACCTCCACCTCCGTGAGGTTGGCTGAAGGTTTTGTGAAGGTTGTAGTGAACTGCATCAAAGCCCATCAGTCCAGGTGATGTCCTTCCTAAAATCGCATTGAAGTTTGCACCATCGTAGTACATCTGACCACCTGCATCATGGACAATTTCTGCAGCTTGTGCAATCTCTGGCTCGAATACACCGAGTGTACTTGGATTGGTAATCATCATTGCAGCAGTATCATCTCCGACAACTGCTCTCAAAGCATCCAAGTCTATTCTTCCATCTTCTTGGCTTGGAATTTCAATGATTTCAAATCCAGCCATCGCTGCACTAGCAGGGTTGGTTCCGTGTGCTGAATCAGGTACGATAACTTTGGTTCGACCTAAGTCTCCACGACTTCTGAAATATTCCTGAATACAACGAATCGCAGTAAATTCTCCTTGCGCTCCTGCCACAGGTTGCAGTGTTACTGCATCCATACCTGCACAGATACCAAGCATGTCCTGCATTTCGTGGAAAATTGCCAGTGTTCCTTGGATTTGATGCTCTGGCTGCAGAGGATGTATATCTGCAATACCTGGTAGTTGTGCAATCACTTCATTGACCCTAGGATTATGCTTCATTGTACATGACCCAAGTGGATAAAATCCTGTATCAATTCCAAAGTTCCTTGTCGACAACCATGTGTAATGACGTACCATTTCTGGCTCAGATAGTCTTGGCCACCGTGGTGGACTCGCCCTTACTAAATTGGAAGGAATCTGAAGATTATCAACAGGTGCAACCGGTTCTGGTTGTGAATATCCCCTTCCATCTGCTCCTTTGTGCTCAAACAAGTGGCTCATGCACTCACCCCCTGTACAAGAGATGCTGACCACACGGCAAGATGTGCTGCAAGTAGCTCGATTTCACTCGCCTTGGTTTGATCACTGAAAGAGACAAGCAACCAATTTGCTCTATCGGGATACCATGTTGACAAATCGAAACCTCCAATCAAACCCTGTGTGTCTAGATATGCAATACATTCTGACGCAGCACCGGGTAATTCTACTACAAATTCATTGAAATGAGAATTGCTTTGATGAGGAACTGCAATCGTCGAGATTTCTGACAGCTTTTGCTTTGCAAGATGACATGCTGCCATGTTCCTTTGTGCTAATTTTGCTAGCCCTTCCGGCCCAAGTAGTGACATATGCATGGCACCCATAAGTGCAATCAAGGTCTCATTTGTACAAATGTTAGATGTCGCTCTGTGTCTTCTGATATGTTGTTCTCTTGTGGAGAGAGTTAAACAGAATGCTTCCTTTCCATCCACATCTATTGAGCGACCAACGATTCGTCCGGGCATTTGTCTCAAGTAGGCCTTTGTGCATGCAAAAATACCGTACAGAGGCCCTCCGTATGTAATCGGAGAACCAAGTGCTTGACCTTCACCAATTACAATATCAGCGCCATAATTACCTGGGGCTTCAATGACGCCAAGGCTGACTGGTGCAACTCCAACAATGAAAGCAGTGTTCTGGCCAATAATCTCCTTGACTCGAGTTAGGCCACCGTCTAGTATACCCAACGGGTTAGGCTGCTCAACATATACGCCGCAGGAACCCGCAGCCTGTGCTAGTGAATCCAAATCGAGAGTTCCATCAGGATTGTGACGAAGGGTCTTGACCTCAATTCCGCCTCCTTGAGTATAGTTGTAGATTACTGACTGCCTAGATGGAGGTACTAATTCACTGACGTAGACTGTATCTTTTTGCTCTGCTTTGCGGTTGTGAACTCTAACTGAGCATGTTAGTGCTTCAGCAGCAGCTGTAGAACCATCATATACGGATAAGTTTGCAACTTCAAGTCCCACTAGTTCACTGATCAAGGTCTGGAACTCCCACATTGCTTGTAGCATGCCTTGACTCACTTCGGGTTGGTAAGGTGTGTAAGAGGTCAAGAATTCACCTCTCGTAACCAATTGAAACACACTTGCTGGAACATAGTTCCGATTAAGGCCTGCACCAAGGAAGTTAACGCGGTCTCCTAGAGCGACGTTCGCACCTAGCAATCTTCGTGCATCTGCGATGATTTCTTCTTCGGATTGAGGTGGAGGAAGTGGTAGTTCATCTTTCATTCTAACTGCTTCTGGAATATCTGCAAACAGGTCATCAATCGATGACATTCCCATCGTATCTAACATCTCTTTTTCGCGGCCCAAATTCGGTAACTGGTCAACCATGGAGTAGCCCCCGAATAGTTCGTAACGCGTAAACAACATGAATGTTGGTTTGGTAGCAAAGCCCATTGGGTGGGACCTCTTCGAACAATTATGGCGCATATCGCAATGGTTGTCACCAATGCATGTGCCCCCGACCCCAGGGTAGAAAGACACGCTATTTGGCTGACTGAATTAGGACACGATGTAGAAATTCATGCATGGGATAGACAATGTACTAATCCAAGACTTGAACAAAAAAACGGATACAAGATTGTACGCTATCAATTTGGTGATGTTGGGAGTTCTATGCCTTTTCGCACATGGTTCATGAAAAAGAAATTCATTTCAAATCTTAAACTCGAACATGACTTGTTGATTCTAAATGATACTGACACCGCCAATGTCAGCTTCCAAGGCCCGGTAATTTTGGACATCCATGATTTAGCGCATACTTGGCCTTTGATGCGAGGAAATTCTCCTTTGCACAAGTTTGCATCTAGAAGGATGTTATCACAAGCAAAGAGAATCATACGGGATGCGGATGAAATTGTTGTTTCCGCACCAGATTTTTGTAAATGGGTAGCGAAATACGGTAGAGATTCAACATGTGTAATGAATAGAAGAAACAGTTCTACGATACCAATAACAAAAGAAAAGATCGTGGGTTACTTTGGAAGAATAAGAGAACTAAAGCCAATTATTTCACTACTCGATGCTGCTAAGAAAGCAGGATTCAAAGTAATCCTCGCAGGTGATGGTTCAGAAGTAGAGAATGTGCTGAGAAAAAATCCAGATGTAGATTACAGAGGCCCATTCACCGAAGAAGATTTGCCTGATCTGATGAAAGAAATAAGTGTAATGTATGCAATGTACAACGAGAAACGTGCTAACATAAAACATGGAGCAATTCCAACAAAAATGCTAGATGCTGCAGCCTTTGGGATACCAAGTATTGTAAATCAAAATACTCCTATGGGAGAACTGTGTGAAAGTGAAGAACTAGGGAAAACTGCACCATATGGTGACATAAAGAAAATCTCTGAGGCAATGCTGCAAGCACATGGCATGAAAATCAGTAAAATCAAAGGCGAAGATAAGTTGGAATTCATCAGAGTTGTTCGAAAACTATTGGATTAATCTTGCCACTTTGTCCAAGAACCATCGGCGTTTTGATACCAATTATCGCCATTATTAGCTTTGAACCAAACGGTTCCTTCTTCATCAGGATCAAGATAGTCTCCCCCTGGCAAATCTTCCCAAGAACCGACGGTGATTTCTCCGTTTTGTTCTGTGCTTTCTTCTTGTGATTCTGTTGATTCTTCCACAACTTCAGCCGTATCGACCATTGGGAGAGGGGCGGGAGATTCAGGAGCGGGTAAATCTGTGAGCGATTTTGGACCAGAGCGCTTCTTGGGCTGAGGTTTCTTCTTGAGCATCATTACGATTGCCCCTACTAATCCAAGAACTACAACTCCTCCGATTATTCCGATAAGTGCCACAGTACTCATGCCTTCGTCATCTTCAGATGATGACGAATCATCGGTGGTAGTCTTGCCACCATCACTAGGCTCAGATAGTAAACATCCAGGATAATTCACATCGTCATCGAATCTCCCATCTGGTGCTTCTAGCGGACACATGTCACCATAAGTCGCATTCTCAACGAAAACTCCAGGCCATTCTTCATCCCTAGATTCGTTCCATTCAGGGTTACCCCAGTTGTCACCAAATCCATCATTGTCTGTATCAAACCACTGTGTCGGGTCAATAGGGAACATATCAGGGCCATAGCCAAGCGAATCCCATTTGTTGAAGCTCCAGAAAGCATCAGGGTCTGAATATCCATCACCATCTAAATCTGGACAGCCAAATCGATCTATGGTTGAGGTTCCTGCATCATCTGTGCAGAAATCAACATTCAATCCTTCGAAATTGTCACCAAATCCATCTCCATCGGCATCTGCCCATTGGCTCGGCTCATCTACGAATGCATCAGCACCTTGAGCAGTGCTCCAGGCAATTTCAGGGTCCGAGTAACCATCGCCATCAGAATCGATACAACCGATTCTATCCATGCTAGAGTTTCCAAAGAAGAATGGGCAATCATCAGGGTTGTTTCCTGCTGGATTATCGCCAAAGCCATCGCCGTCACCATCGCTCCACTGAGTTTCATCTTGGAAGAAGGCGTCTGCTGCATCTGCCCAACCATCTTCGTCGAAATCAGGGCATCCTTTCATTCCACCTTGAGTTGCAGTTCCTTCTTGCAACGGGCAGAAATCGATAATGTCTGAGAAGCCATCATTGTCATCGTCATTGTCTTCACGCTGGTCGATGCAGCCATCACCATCGTTATCGTTGGTTGAATTCTTTCTCCAGTTTGTGATTCCATTCTTACACAAGTCAACTTCATTGATAACACTGTCATTGTCGTTGTCATTGTCTTCGTTATCATTTCGGCAGCCATCTCCATCACGATCATTGGATTGTGAGGAATTCCAACCTACCTCGCCTCTTGGACAATTATCATATTCGTCGAAAATACCATCATTGTCGTCGTCTGGATCTTCATTGGAATTTTCATCTTCACATCCATCGCTGTCTTTGTCTGTCTGCACCGCTGAAGTCCAATTTTTTGCACCCTGCTGACAGTCATCGATTAGGTCATCGATTCCATCACCATCATCATCTCCATCACAAACATCTCCAAGGCCATCGCCTTCGTAATCTTCTTGCAACGGATTAATCACATATTGGCAGTTATCGTCTACGTCTAGAATCGAATCTCCATCATCATCAGTATCCTCATCAATGTCTCTGCAGCCATCTCCGTCTTGATCACTAGAGTTGTCAACTACCCAGTCCAGTACTCCGGACGGACAGTTGTCATTTTCGTCGAGAATACCGTCATTATCGTCATCTGTATCCTCTTCGATATCCTTGCATCCATCTTCATCATGGTCAAGTGAGGTGTTTGATTGATTCCAATTCATGAATCCATATTGACAATCATCAAGCACATCGTGTAGTCCGTCATTATCATCATCGGTATCACAAGCATCTCCTTTGATGTCAGAGTCAAAATTGCTTTGGTTTGAATTTGCAGTGTTAAGACAGTTGTCTGTATAATCAGTAATACCGTCATCATCCTTGTCATGTTGGAATACCCAAACGAATATATCTTGGTCTGTAGCACTTCTTGGAGTATCTCCAAACCATACGGTTCCACTGAAATCT
>MDSV01054692.1_pt1 | contig 10359 bp, 4 predicted proteins | sample 810851 | NCBI WGS metagenome assembly MDSV01 (sample SAMN05326640, study PRJNA326480) | marine metagenome | isolation source: seawater | place: Atlantic Ocean: North East | collected 2012
TGCAATGCGGTTTACCATGCTACAATTCCTCCTAGTGCTGGTTTCGAAACTCCTAATCCCACAGTTGAATGGGGCGAAATCCCCTTCTTCGTACCAACCAAAGCACTCGATTGGGCTAAGCCAGAATCCAATCCTCGCAGAGCTGGAATTTCCGCATTCGGATTCGGTGGGACAAATTTCCACGTCACATTAGAGGAGTATGTTCCAGATTATCACGCAGATTTAGTTTCTGAGTGGGATGGAAGATGGGAAGCATATGCAGGGGCCGTCACTAGTGTCTCTTCTCAGCCAACTATGACGCATGAAGAACTCAAAGCGGTGGAAGGAGGCCTTCTATTGCTTTCAGGAGATTCGGTCGAGGCAGTCAAATCAAAGTTGGCTGCAATCTCATTTTCGGGAACAAATTTCGATGATGACCCTAAAGGGATGCGTCTTTCATTCACATTACCAGAACGCTGGTCTTTCGAAACTAGCGACTCGCTAAGAATGGCCATTAGCGCTACTAGTTGGGCTGAATTCAACAAGCGCAAGGACTTGGCTCTCAAGGCAATGGACGACCCAGAAAAATGGGGATTCTTGATGAGTCAAGGGATTTTGATTAGCAACGACCCTGCATTACCAAGCGGAGCCAAAGTCGCTCACATGTACCCCGGCCAAGGAAGCCAATATGTTGGTATGACCAATGATTTGAATTCAAGATACGCCGGAGTAGGTCAAGTTTGGGAAAAGGCAGACGTGACAATGGTCGACGTTTTAGACGGTGAAACACTTTCTTCCTTCGTGTTGAGAGAAAACCTCAGCGATGAAGAAAAGAAAGAGGCCGAGCACAAACTCAAGCAAACAGAATACACTCAACCTGCAATGTTGACAGCAGATTTAGCAATCGAAGCTGCACTAAATTCCCATGGTCACAAACCAGACATGGTTGCTGGACACAGCCTAGGAGAATATGCTGCATTGATGAGTGCGGGAATCTTAGACATGGATGGCGCTTTGAGAGCTGCAGCAGCACGTGGAACGGAGATGGGTAGCGTTGAAATTGAGGACAAGGGCCTGATGGCTAGTGTTACCGCACCTTACGAGCGAATTGCTGAGATTATCGATGAAGTAGACGGCTATGTTATCGCTGCAAACAAGAACTCTCCAAAGATGACAGTTATCGCTGGAGAAACCGAACCTGTCAAGGCAGCAATGTCTCGATTCGAAGCAGAAGGTTTCCAGACTGTCGCTTTGGCTACAAGTCATGCATTCCATTCCAGAATCGTTGCACCAGCAAACGAACCATTACGCCGATTCCTTGAGAATCTAGATGTCAAGTGGCCGAAAATACCGATCACCAGCAATATCGACGGAGGATGGTATCCGATGGACGATGGCGGCGATTCTAAAGCCGCAGCTTTATCGAAATTGGCGCCTCAAATGGCATCCAGTGTTGAATGGACAACTCAAATTAATTCAATGTATGATGCAGGTGCGAGAATATTCCTCGAAGTCGGTCCGAAAAGAGCACTGACAGTATTCGCTTCTCAAATTCTCGAAGGCAAACCTGCCCTGCCGGTTATGACAAACCATCCTAAGGCAGGAGGAATTTCGACCTTCTTGGCTGCCCTGGGTACACTTGCGCTTGCAGGAAGGCCTCCGCAGTGGCCAGGGCGAGATAGCCCACACTTGACTGAAGCATTCCGTGCAGGGCCGATTGAAGCATTGGGCGGTGCATCTGTTCCAGCAACTCCTCTACGAGAAAGGAGCAAACCTCTTCCTTCAAAGGGCGGCGAGGTTGTAACTCAAACCGTTGTAAAATCGGGTGATACGTATATCGATCCAGATGCAGCAAAGAAGGCCTTGGTCGGCGAATTGATTGCTGCTCAAACAGGATATCCGGCGAAATTCTGTCAAGGCAATGTCGACATGCGTGCAGTTTTGGGAATGAGCGACCAACAGGTGCAAGACGTCATTACCACAGTCCATACTAGATGCAGTACAGACCCAGATTGGGATATCACTGTTGCAAAGACTCCAGGGGATATCACCAGATGGATAACTTCTGCACCGGCTATTGGAACTAAATCAAGAGCCACGAAAGTCGATGACAGAGATGAAGATCCATTCGTAATCACCGGTATCTCTCTCGGTCTACCTGGTGGAGAGAGGGTATTCGATGAAGGCAATTTCGAAAAGTTAGTTCGAGGCGAGACTTGTATCACTGAAGTCAGTGAAGAATACAAACAGCGTTTACTTGACAAGAATATCGTACGACTAATCAAAGGAAGGGACGGTAGCGTTGGAATGGAAGCTGCTACGGAATTCGGTGATATTCCGCAACTTGCAGGATTAAGGTCAGCATTCAACCCAGAAGAAGAATTTGGAATCGAAGCAAAGATTGCTGCTGCTTGGGATATCGCAACTCAACTAGCATGTGCTGCAGGTCTAATTGCATTGAAAGATGCGGGTATTCCTTTGACTCCTGTAGAGCAGGTCGGCAAGGGAGGTCTACGCCTGATTAGGTCGTGGCAAATGCCTTCGGTCTACCGTGATAGAACTGGAATAGTATTCGCTTCTTGTTTCGCAGGGCATCAAATGGCAGCAAAGCATGCCAAAGTGAATGGTAATGACGGCGAGGACCGATTTGACAGAAGATACCTGTTCCAAATTTTGAACATGGGCCATTCTCAATTTGCACAGCACGTTGGTATCCGTGGACCAAACACGACAATCAATCTAGCATGTGCTTCAGCAACCGCCGCATTCGGCGTCGCTGAAGATTGGCTTGCAAACGACAGATGCGACAGAGTAGTAATCATCTCTGCAGATGATGTTACAGGCGATGATCTATGGGAATGGATAGGCTCTGGATTCGCTGCTAGCGGCGCTGCAGCGACCAGTAATGTTGTTGAGGATACAGCATTGCCATTCGATAAGAGAAGGAACGGATTGATTCTAGGAATGGGTGCTGCAGCCTTCGTAGTTGAGAGAAAGTCCGAATCCGATGCTAGAGGCGTTCAACCTATGGCTGAAATACTCGGAACCAGAATTTCCAATTCAGCATATCACGGAACAAGACTGGATGTAGACCATGTGGCTGAAACAGTAAACGAATTCGTTACCGAAATCGAAGAAAGATGGGGCTTGGATAGGCACCAAATCGCCCCAAGCACAGTGTTCTTCTCCCACGAGACTTACACTCCTGCTAGAGGTGGCTCAGCACAGGCTGAGGTCAAAGCATTGAGAGAAACATTTGGAGCCAGTACCGATGCTCTTGTTATCGCCAATACCAAAGGTTTCACTGGACACCCGATGGGAGTAGGAATCGAAGACGCTTCTATGTTCTATGGTCTAATGACAGGTAGGATTCCACCGATTGCAAATCACAAAGAAGTAGATCCTGAACTTGGCAACCTAAATCTCTCGAAAGGAGGAGATTATTCTGGATTGAAGTATGGAATGCGATTCGCCGCAGGATTTGGAAGCCAAATCGGGCTTTCATTTGTTAGAAAGTCTGAGTTCTCTGGAGATAGAATCGATAGGCAAAAACTTCTGGCTTGGAACCAGTCATTGGCAGGAACTCCAAATCTTGAATTGCGTGTGCTAAAGAATAAGCTTGTAGCCTATGTTGATGGTGAAAACAATTTGCATGGTGGGATTCAAGGAGAGGAATATGCAGTCCCAAGTGGCGAAGTAGTCACATCCGCTCCAGTTATTGTTGAACAGGTTTCAGAACCTGAACCAGTACCAGAACCCGAACCTGCACCTGCGCCAGTTGCTGCTAGCCAACCGGCGCCTACTTCATCACCAACAGGAGATACAACTCAGATTGTAATCGATGTTGTTGTGAGTCACACAGGCTATCCTGCAGACTTTGTAGAACTGGACCAAGATCTAGAGGGTGAATTGGGAATTGACACAGTAAAGCAAGCAGAAATCATGGCAGATATTCGTGCCAAGTTTGGATTACCTGTTGACGAGGATTTCGTTCTATCAGACTATCCTACTCTGAATCATATGATTGCTTACATTCACAAGATGCAAGGAGGCGCTCCTGCTGTTGTTGAAGCACCTGTTGAAGTGGCGGCATCAGAATCGGTTTCAGTACCGGAGCCGCAGCCAGAACCCGCTCCTGCTCCTGTAGCAGTCTCTCAAAGTGGAGGCGCAGAGGACATTCAACCTCGATTAATTGGCGTTGTAGTCAAGCACACAGGCTATCCGGAGGATTTCATCGAGATGGACCAAGACCTTGAGGGCGAGTTGGGTATTGATACAGTAAAGCAAGCAGAAATCATGGGCGATGTGCGTGAAATTTTCTCACTTCCAGTCGATGAGGACTTCGTTCTTTCAGAACACCCAACTCTCAACCACTTCGTTGCATACATCCAGAAAATGACCGGCGGAGTAGTATCCTCAAGCCAGGCTCCAACAGCGGTCGAAACGGTGGCAGCAGCCCCTGCTCCAGAAGTCGCAACACCAGAGCCACAGCCAGCACCGGCTGCAGCACCTGCTGCAACCGATAGCGGTGATATTCAGCCCAAGCTAATTGGAGTTGTAGTCAAGCACACAGGGTATCCTGAAGATTTCATTGAAATGGACCAAGACCTCGAGGGCGAGTTGGGCATTGATACGGTAAAGCAAGCAGAAATCATGGGTGATGTGAGGGAGATATTCTCCTTACCAGTCGATGAGGACTTCGTTTTGTCGGACCATCCAACTCTCAACCACTTCGTATCTTACATTGTCAAGATGAAAGGCGGAGGCACAATTGAAGCAGCACCTTCGCCTGCCACTGCCCCTGCCGCCCCTATTGAAGCACCAGCGGCTGTAGCACCTGTGGCGGTTGAAACTCAGCCACAGACAACCTCCACGCCTTCTTCGACAACTCGTAGATGGCAAGTGGAAGTAGAACCATGCCCTGCAATGGCAGAAGGTTTGCCTATTGGAGGAACCATTGTAATTACTCAAGATTCATGGGGTGTGGCTGATGCTTTGGCACAAAGACTGACAGATAAGGGATTATCAGTTGCCAAAGTTGGATTCGAATTTGGTGCAAAGGTTGTAACCGAACAAGAAGAACTGTCAGGACATACCTACAGGGCCGACCCTGGAAGCGAAGAGCAAATCGCAGAAGTCTGTTCTAGGATATCAGGAGTAGGGGGAATAATCCACCTAGCGCCTCTATCTCTAACAGGTAGTTCTTGGGAATCGACAGGCGCATCCAATCAGGTCACTCTTGCTGCACAATCATGGTTCAGTCTATTGAAGGGACTGGATTCACAATTGGCAGTAATTTCTTCAGGAATAGTAGGAAGTGTAACCGCTTTGGATGGTCGCCACGGAAACCGCGGTGAGAGATTCAACTCGCTGGCATGCGGGGCTAGTGGTGTCACCAAATCATATGCATTTGAAAGAGAAAATCTGAGGTGTAGAGCATTAGATCTGCATCCAGAACTGATCATTGATGCAGATGCTGCTGCTGAAATCATCGAGAATGATTTGTTTAGTGCCGGTGGCGAAGTTGAAATCGGAATCGATAGAGACGGCCGTAGGTGGACACTAGTTTGTTTCGCTGAAGACCTAGTGGACGAGGTCAAGCCACTCGAATCCGATGATGTTTGGCTGGTAAGCGGAGGTGGCTCCGGAGTAACCGCTGCCTCGGTCATAGGTGTTGCTAGTGCTAGCAAAGGTGCTGGCGCAACATTCCTGTTACTAGGCCGTAGCAGTCTTGCTGAAGAGACATCATCATGGCTTGACTGGTCAGAAGAACAACTCAATGCTCGTAAGATGGAATTGCGTGAAACTCTAATTGCAGAATCTGAAAGCGGCAAGGTTACCATGGTAGAATGGAATAATGCTTGGACCAAATTGACCAGAAGCATGGATATCTATCGAACGATTAGTGAAATTGAGGCAACTGGTAACTTTGCTGAGTATCACTCCGCAAATGTGACCGATGCAGAAGCCCTCAGTTCCGCAGCTGGAGGTCGAGCAATAACAGGAATTGTGCATGGTGCAGGCTTAGAAGAATCCAAACTTGTTGCGGACAAATCTTGGAGTACATTCGACTTGATTGTTAGAGTCAAAGTAGATGGTTGGAAAGCACTGACTTCTGCAGCAGGCGATTCGCTTAGGTTTGCATGTGCATTCACTAGCGTTGCTGGAAGGTTCGGTAACGGAGGCCAGACCGATTATGCTGCTGCCAACTCAATATTAGACGCCGAAATGGCTCGAATGACAGCCAACTCTGAATGCAGAGCTGTTGCTATCGGTTGGACTGGATGGCGTGACGTAGGAATGGCCACTCGAGGTTCTATCGAAGCAGTATTCGAGTCTGCAGGAATCGAAACTCTAGCAGTTGAGGACGGTGTAGAGATATTCGTTGGTGAAGCCCTAGCAGGTGGAAAGCGAAGGGTGCTAGGTTGTGGCTCACTTGGACTAATGGATCGCTATGATTCATTCAGAGAAGCCCCGCTGAAACTACCTGCACAGATGGCTGCATCTATTGCAGACCCCAGGAGATTCCCATTGATTGACAAATTACTTTCATTAGATGAAGGTAAATCTCTAGTTTCACAATGTACGCTTTCTGTACAAGACCATCCGTTCTTGAGCGACCATGCGATTGATGGTGTACCATATCACCCAGGTGTAATGGCGATGGAGATGTTTGCAGAGAACTCTCTTCTATTGATTCCAGAACACTGTATTGCAGGGTTTGAAGGAGTCACTTTCGGCCTACCTGTCAAGATAATGAAAGGCACAATGACTGTTCGCGTAGAGGCTGAATTAGTCAAGAGTGAAGGCGATTTGAAGTGGGTTCACTGCCGCTTAGTTTCAGACTTGGTCAATTCCAAAGGCGAGGTATTCGGCGAACCTAGAATACATCATGAAGCGAAGGTCAGATTGGTTTCATCAAGCGATGACATGGGCGACTTCCTACAAAGTGAAGTGGAATCATTGCCAGCGATTGGGACTCCGCCGGATGGCGAATTACAACACCATTCTAGTTTCATCTACTTGAGATACTTCCACGGCCCTAGATTCCAGTCACACGGAGGCGTACTGCGCGGAATTGAGGGTGGAGTGGATGGAATCGCACTGATGCGACATCAACTACCTGCCACTGACCAATTCGCTTTAGAAAGCGAAGGTGAAGAAGTTCTGCTCGATGCATTGCCTATGTTAATCGAAGCCGGATTCCAAAATGCAGGATTAGCAGCTATGGAAAGCGATGGCTTCTCTAGCCTCCCAATAGGAATCGAATGGTCGACCATGCTACGTGTCCCCGATGCTGATGAGAGATTGAGAGTCCGTTCTGTAAAGGTCGCCAGCGAAGATGCAGGAGTTACTGTGCACGATGTAGTTGTGGTTGGTGACGATGATGCACCGGTATTGTCACTCAAGGGATTGAGGCTCAAAGCGATGGGAGAAGTTCCTGAGGACCAAAGGTTCAGCTTGTCGAGGTGAGATGATGGAAGTAATGGATCCAATTGAGGGTCCGAGGATGTTGCTGGCTAGGCTGCCTATTCAGGATTGCAATAGTATCTTCTCTGAAGAAATCCCAAGAGCGACAGAGAAAAGACTTGCAGACCATAACTCGGGTCGTCTATTGCTAGAGAGATGTCTAGAGCATTGGGGTGTTCCTCTAGACTCAATTGAAGTCCTTCGCACAGAGCATCGAGCACCATACTTATCGTGGATAAACGGAGTCTGGAGAAATGAACCACTTCCGGGAATAAGTATCGGCCATTGTGAGAAATGGGCAGTATGTGCAATAGTCGAGCCAGGCTATTGGATTGGCATTGATGCTGAACAAAAAGATAGGCAAATTCAAACCAATGCTTTCGACATGATGGCTAAGGGAGAGGAGTTGAATTTTCTAATTGAAAATTCAAAAATGGCAATTGAAACTTGGACCGCTAAAGAAGCGGTTCAAAAGGCCGAAAAACTCGGAATGAACCTTAATCCAAGAGACATTAATTTGACCGAATATGATGTTGAATCTTTCATCCATGACGACCTCATGGTTTCAGTCTCCTGGCGTAAGGCAGGAACAAATCCTAAGACCGCTGAAGATGATTTAATCGATGCAACAGTGGAGGCCATGAAGAATAATCCAGACTTCAGTGTTGGATGCAAAACGGTCAGAAATAATCTGTGACGCAAAATACACTCTTTGATTAATGATGAACTTCAGGTGGTAGCATGGACAAGGGATTGTGGAAGTGGATTTCGTCCTCAGCCATTGTCGCATCCATGTGTTGCCTGCCATCTGTTGTAATGGTGATGTTTGGCCTAGCCTCGGTCTCAACGGCAGCTGCTCTTTCCGATACTTTGTATTGGGGTAAGGATGGCTACTGGTGGTTCAGGCCAACTATGCTAATTATTGCTGGGGTTTTGGTATCTGCAGGATTGGTCTCATATTTCAGGAATCAAGGAGTATGTACTCTTGATGATGTGAAGAGGGAAAGAAGGAAAGTGATCAACACTTCCTTGCTTGCATTTACAATCGCTGTAGTGGGATACCTTTTCTTCAATTATGTAGTTCTAGAAATCCTCGGGATTGCTGTAGGTCTCCCGTGGGAAGAAGATGCCTTCTGGAACTAATAGTAAGCAATCCAGATGTAGATTCCCGTTAGTATTGACATCGGTACCAAGTAGTACAATACTCGTAGAATTAGAGGACTCTTCTTCTTGTCATCGAGGAATTCATTGTCCTGAACGATGGCATGTCCAGTAGCGGCAATTAGTTCTCCTACTGCTGCATCTACCATTCTATCACATCTCATTCATGTTACGAATTTCTGGAGTTTGGTCTGCAATGATGAACTCAAGCATTGCAGCCCACATAACGAACTCCATACTCCTCTCAAGTTCTTCTTGTCCACCAACTTCCTCAATCATATTGTCCAAGGTGTCTGTTGGTGAGTGGTAAGCTGAATAGTCTTCATCATACGCTCCCAAATGGAAGATTGTTTGAGCACCCAATTCACGGAATGTAACGTGGTCTGAGCGACCAAATGTATCTTCGTGTACATCGAATACTAGGTCAGCATGTTCATCCCAATGTTGGTCACAACCAGCACCGTATGTGCCATCGATTCTCAAGTCCATTGGTGCTTTCAGAACATTTCTGTGAACATGCTCTAAAACGGTAGTAATCTGAACGTCTTGGACATCTGGGTCCAAATCAGGTCCAGACCAAGCATGGTAAGGGAATGGGTCGCCTACACCGTTCTTGTGGGCAGGCCAAGACATGCCCATCATGTCCATGTTGATGTAAAACTCCAACTCTTTGTCATGAGGTAGACAATAATCACATTGGTTATTTGCGAAAGCATTTGAACCACGAAGCCCTTCTTCTTCACTTGACCAGAGAGCAAGGAAAGTATCACAATCGAAAGTTAGGTCTGCGAATGCACGTGCATAGAGCAGCATAGCAACAGTTCCAGCAGTGTTGTCGTATGCGCCTTCGTAAGTGCCACCTCCAGGTGGGCCGCCAGGTGGTGCGATATCCATGTGTCCGCCCATTCCTTGAACGCAGTTGTCGTTTCGGCCTTGTTTCCAAGCGACTACATTCAGGCTTTCAGGCTGAGCTAGGTTGCCGTGGTCAGTCACTCTCAAAAGGTGTGTTTCATAGCCAAGTCCTTCGAATTGACCTTTGAAATATTCAGCCGCACGCTCATAGAATCCATTTCCTGCACCCATCCAGCGATTGACATATCCACCGCATTTTGTGGTGTCAGTACACACACTGGTGATGTAATCGGTTTGCTTGAACCAATCTTCACCGTTCACAATAGGCATACCTTCAGTCGTTGGCACTTTGATCACTTCAGTTTGCCCATCATCACTCATGAATGTAATATTCACCTCAGTAATATATGGGGTCGTAAGGATCTGTCCATACACGGTATTATCCTCAACCATGACACTGTGGCTCTTCACATATGTGCCGTTGATGAAAATCAAAACATCTGCTTCAGTGGAAATCGCATTACCTTCTCCCTCCAGGGTAAAGTCATGCCATTCTCCTGAGCGAATCACTGCATCCTCTGGATCTACGAAATCAATCTGGAATGATTCTGCAGGTACAATTTCCTTAACTTCTTCATCTCCAAAACATCCAGCGAGAGGAGCGATGACGAAAAGAGTGGTCAGGACCAGCGCAGAGATTCGACGACTCATGCGCTACGCGCATATTGCAAACCACTTCAACATATTGTACTTCGAATTCAATTTTTGACCGGCCCAAACTTTTTGGTATGCAGGTCATGATTAATTGCCATGAGTAACTTCGACTCAATGACGGTTGTTGAGTTGAAGCAACGTTTGAAGCAGGAAGGACTTCCTGTCTCTGGTAAAAAATCTGAA
>MDSV01167075.1_pt1 | contig 10359 bp, 10 predicted proteins | sample 810851 | NCBI WGS metagenome assembly MDSV01 (sample SAMN05326640, study PRJNA326480) | marine metagenome | isolation source: seawater | place: Atlantic Ocean: North East | collected 2012
GAGATAAATCGTTTCTAGAGTTTTTCCAGTTTTTTTATACTGAATAAAACTTAATATTACAAAACCAACAGAAGTTATTAAAAAATATATTGGTTCAATTACCCCGTCTATAACCATTTTTAGGTTATATTTCATCCTTATTTAGCTCGCAATATTATTAATAGTATTTTATTAATAAATTTTTTTATTTGACATTAAAAAACACTTGATATATTACTAACGATAATTAATGGTTATCAATAGTAAAAAATATGAATAATATTATAACTGACATTAAAGCCTTAAAAGAGGAAACATTAATAAACCTTCAAAATTCAAAGGCAGAAAATACCGTTAGAGCATATAAATCAGACTTTAAGGATTTTAGTCTGTTTTGTGTAAAAAACGGTTTCAAATTTCTTCCATCTGAACCAAGCACAGTATCATTATACTTAACACATCTTTCATCAAAAAATATTAAAATCAGCACTTTAAAAAGACGACTAGTATCAATTGGAATTATCCATAGGATGAAAGGTCACTATCTTGATACAAAACATCCATCAATAATCGAAAATATTATGGGTATTAAGCGAAGGAAAGGAAGCATACAGAAAGCCAAAAAACCGTTATTAATCAATCATTTAAAACAAATAATTAATGTGATTGATAAACAAAATAAAGCGGAAATCAAAAAATTAAGAGATAGATCAATTATACTGATAGGGTTTTCTGGTGGGTTTAGAAGAAATGAAATTGTATCATTAGACTTTGATGATCTAGAATTTGTAGATGAAGGACTTAAAATAAATTTAAAAAAATCAAAAACTGACCAATATGGTGAAGGCTCCGTTAAAGGCCTTCCCTATTTTAATAATTCTCAATATTGTCCTGTGATATCTATCAAGAAATGGCTTAAAATGTCAAATATTAACTCAGGACCATTATTTAGAAGATTTTCGAAAGGTATTAAATTAGCTGAAAAGAGACTTACAGATCAAACAGTTGCACTTCTTATTAAAGAGTATTTAGAATTAGCAGGAATTGAAAGTAAAAATTATTCAGGACATAGTTTAAGGTCTGGATTTGCAACATCTGCTGCTGAATCTGGTGTTGAAGAAAGAAGTATAATGGCAATGACTGGTCACAAAACAACTCAAATGGTAAGAAGATATATAAAAGAGGCAAATCTATTTAAAAATAATCCTTTAAATAAAATTAATTTATAAATGAAAAAAAAAAAGAAAGAAATTTTTGTAACTGGTGGTGCTGGCTATATAGGATCGCACTGTGTAGTGATGCTTGTTAAAAGTGGTTTTACTCCTATTATAATTGATAATTTTTCAAATAGTTATCCAAGTGTAATTAAAAAAATTGAATTAATTACTAAAAAAAAAATAATTTTTTATAAAATAGACTTAAAAAATAAAAAAAAACTAAATAAGATTTTTAAAAAACATAATTGTTATTCAGTAATTCATTGTGCTGGTTATAAAGCTGTAGGCGAAAGTATAGTAAAACCAATTTCTTATTTCGAAAATAATATTGGTACTACCCTATCACTACTTGAATGTATGAATAAAAACAATGTACATAGAATTATATTTAGCTCATCTGCTGTTGTATATAATGAAGGTCAATCAACATATTTAAATGAAAAAAGAAAAATTGGAAAAACTAAAAACCCTTACGGTAATAGTAAATATATTATAGAACGAATTTTAAAGGACGTCGCAAAACATAATAAAAAATGGAATATTAGTATTGCTAGATATTTTAATCCAATTAGTAATCATCCTTCTGGTTTAATAAAAGAAAACCCAAAAGGAATTCCAAATAATCTTCTTCCATTATTGATTAAAGTTGCACAAAAAAAAAATCCTTTACTCAAGATATTTGGGAAAAATTATAATACAAAAGACGGTACTTGTGTAAGAGATTATATTCATGTTATGGATTTAGCAAATGGACATATTTCAATTTTGAAGAATAAAGTTAATAAGCATAGTTTTAATGTTTTTAATTTTGGAACTGGAAGAGGCTCGACAGTTTTGGATGTTATTGACGCCTTCGAAAAACAAACAGGAAAATTTATTAATTATAAATTTTCTAAAAGAAGGGATGGTGATGTTACATATTCAGTATGCAGTCCAAAAAAAGCAATTAAAGAATTAAAGTGGAAAGCGAAATATAACCTAAAACAGGCTATGTTTGATATAAAAAACATTATATAATATAAAATAGTCTATTTAGATAGGAAATCAGAAAATCTTAATAAATATTTGAAAAAAATTAAGGAAAATTAATATGTTCAAGATCGGTATCAATTTTAATATTATTCAACTCGTGAATTTTTAAGTTAGCTAAATTTTTAACTGCTTTATTGTTTTTCATAAATAAACAGGCAGAACAGTGATCTCTTGGGTCAAAAAATTTTTTCCATTTTTCTTTGTATAGTAATTCAACTTTATCATTTGTGACAGTGCCCCAAATATTTCCGTCAAACCCTCTTTTAGATTGTTGTCTTGTATTTTCCTCAGCTAAAACTGTAACCGAGTCGCATGGATAGCAATAAGATTTACCATTTGTTTCATGACCGGTAGTATCCCAAAAGAGATTATAAGTTTGTAAAAAACATTTTCCATCACTCCACAATTCTTCAGCTTCTTGTTGTGTTCCATGAAATTTAAGTTGGTGAAAGATTTTACCTTTATTATTTCCAAATTTATCAATTAAAGATAAATTAAATAGTTTTTCGGCAAGAACACTGTGAGATTTTAATTGTTGCGATCTAGTTAGATTGCAATCAGTAAGCATTCTTACATAATCTAATTTCCAATCTTTTATAGATGATGACAATCTTTTCAATACATCATCATTTGTCCATGGACCATATACATAAGATAAACCAAAAAAAGTTTTTTTATTATTAATTATATTTAGTGGTATTCTTTGAAGATTAAATTTTTGGTTAACGTAATGCGGAGAAGCATCTTCAGGCGTTATAGATAATCTTATCCATTTAAATTTGTCATAAATTTTATCATCTATATTTTTTGGGAAACCATTAGTAATTAAACCTATATCTAAATCTAAAGTTGAAAGCCAATTAACTAATTTTTCAAAATCAGGCCATAAATTAGGCTGACCGCCTCCAGACAATATTAATCCCCTCAATCTAATATCTGATCCAGTCAATTCCTTGTATTTTGCATTATAACTTGTAAAATTTTTTTTATTATATTCAGCTTGCTCAAAATATAATTTTTCAATAAATTCCTTTGTTTCTTCAAAGGTTGTAGAGTCTTTTTTGTTTCTGTTTATAGTTGAACAAAATTGACATCTTGAGGAGCATACTTGATGCAATGTTAGGGTTGCCCTAATTATGCTGCCAAATCCAGTTTCGTTTAATTTGTGAAATATTGGCCAATGAGCATTTAATTTATCACCTGTGCTTGTAAAACTTTTTTCACTTTTTCCGTTGATATGTCTAATATTTTCTGGATTAATTTTTTCCTCTAAAAAATCAGTATAATTGTCATTTTCATCAAATTTTAATATAAAACCTTCTGTAATTCCTTTTGTTTTAATAGATTTAACTAAAATATCTTTAATATCCTCTTTAATGTCTGCGTTAACCTCTTCTCCGTTAGGAAATCTTTTAGTGAAGGTTCTGTATATAGCAAAATGTTTAGCTTTATTTAACGATCTAATACGAATGAAAGGACCAATACTATCAGTTAAAGCTTTAATTTCATATTCTTGTTCAATATTCATTTTTTATAATTAGATATAAGTTGAAAAAAACCGTTTCCATATTTGTTATATTTATACCATTTATCTTTAATACCATCAACTTTGTAGGATACATCTTCAATGTCAAAATTATTTTTCTTAAATAAGTTAATCCACCATTTTTCATTTTTGATTACAATATGTGTTTTATCTAAATGATATTGTTTTATTCTATACCTATTGTTGTCACCCAGTGGGACTATGACAAACATTTTTTTTGTTATTTTTGAAATTTGTTTAATTATAATATTTAAATCACTTGGTTTTATATGTTCCATAACATCCTTTGAAATCACCCAATCAAATTTTTTTTTTTTAAAGGTGGTTTTTTTTATTGCTTTGTTGACATCATTATGAGTAATAACTGAAACATTTCTTGATATATCTACAGGACAATTAGAAATAGCATAATTAGAAATATCTATACCATACGCGTTAACACCAAAATCTTTTAGACATTTAACTAAAAAACCATTTGCACATCCATATTCTAATACATTAGAATTTCTTTTTAAATTTAAAAAAGTAAAAAAAGAGTTTGCCATTGGATATGTTAATTCTGGTATCCACCTATAATTTTCATAACAACTGATACCTTTAGCTATCCCATCAGTAAAATAATCTTTATTGAATATATTTTTCATATTTAATTTAAATATTGATAGAACTTATAAGGGATTTTAAATTTAAAAGCTCTTTTGATATGATGCTGATAACCTTCACTTATTTCCAGATTTTCCATATTTTCATACCATTTTAACCATTTATCCTCAAACCAATTTTCATCAGGTAAAGAATCACCTATTACTTTTGAAAAAGTTAAAGCCATTAAATGTTTGTAAAACATTGTATCTTTATTGAATGAAAAACCTAAATTCAATGTTGTCACAAATTTTGACATTTTTTTTTTTGCATTCAACGGTTCTCCTCCAAAATTAGTAATAATTTGATCTTTATTATTAGTTTTCCAAAGCACAGGACCGACTCTCTTTTTTCTTAATGGGATTTTATATGCATTATTTGATTTCAAATTTTTATCAAATTTCCAGATTTCGATTTGTTTTGAAATAATATTATTTGTCCAAAATTTTAAATTTAATTCAAATTTTAAAAGGTTAAATTGATTTTCACCAAAAATCATATCAGGCTCCATGAACAAAACATACTTAGGTATAATTTTGTATTTTTTACAAACAATTTGATAAAGTTTACCAAATTGATTTTTTGGAGTGTCACATTCAAAATTTTGAATAATTATTTTTTTATCAATAATATTTTTATCTAAAAATTCTTTAATATTTTCAGGATTTTTTGGAAATTTCAAAACAGTATTCTTATAATTAACAGTATCACTAATAACCCAAGGATTATTAGAATAGAAAATAAATATTTTATCCACGTTATCTATTATAGATTTTATTGACTCTAAAAGATAATCTGTACCATAATGTATTCTATATATTGCAAAATTCATTTACTTAAATATGAAATTTAAATTAAACATCTATTTTAATTACATAAACAGTTTTTATTATATAGTTACATTTATAAGCTATTAAGTATTTAATGAAGAAAAAAAATAAACTTATCCTAGTAGAAAGTGAAATGCTTGGACCAAAAGGACATTTTTTAGATAACTTAATTGAGACAACAAATACTTTTAGAAAACAAAATACAATATACTGGATTCTTAATAAAAATTTTGATCATCAAAATACTTATCTACCCCATAATATTAGAATTTTTAAAAATATTTTTAGTAACAATTTTAAAAGGAAAAAAAATAAAATATTTTATATTTTAGAAGAATTTATTTTTTTTTTAATAAATTTATATAATAACATTTACTATTTAATATATTTTACATTAGAAAACAAAACTTTAAAATATTTGAATGCATTGAAGTCAAATTATTTTTTAATACCAAGATATTTTCCGTCATTCTATTCTGTATATAAAAAATTAAAACCTTCAAGGAACGATCATATTTTTTTTCAAACAGCTCGACGCAAAGATATTGCTTTGATTAATTTTCTAGTTAAGATTGATGAAAACCATCCAAAGTTTCATATAAGAGTTATGCTACCACCTAAAAAAAGGTTCAAGGGTTTTTTCTACTATTTGAATCAAATAAATAGACAAATGATTAATGGAAAAGTTTTTCTATACTTGTGGAGTAATTTTAATTTAAAATACTTTTTAAAAAATTCTTTGACAAAATATGGAATATATAAATCAAATATACCATCATCTTTTTATAATAGAAAAAATAAAAATAAAGATTTTGTCATAGGGTTTGTGGGCGATGCTAGAAGAGCCAGAGGATTTCAGTACTTACCTGAGATAATTAAAAAATTGCATAATAAAAATAAATCTTTTAAATATATCATTCAATTTTCAAGTATTTCAGAGGATTTACTTGGTACCAAAGAAAAACTTTATGAGCTTTCAAAAAAAAATAAAAATATCAAATTAATTGAGAAATACTGTGATTATAAAGATTTTAGAAATATTTTAAAAAAAATTGATATTATGCCTATTATTCATAAATCAGATGAAATAAATAAAATTACATCAGGAACAATGTATTCTTGTGTCTCAAATCAAATACCAATTGTTATCCCTAAAGGAGTTAATTTTATGAATGAGATACTTAAATATAAATCCTATGAAACTTCAAATAATATAAACGATATATTTGTCCAAATTATAAAGATATCTAAAAATTATAATTACTATCTAAAAAATGTTAAATTAAATTCAGATTTACTTAAAAGTACTCTTAGAAATGATCCACTAAGAAAAAATATTAATTAATATTTTTTCCAATTTGTATTATTTTATGTTCAATATTAATTGATGGCATATATCTCCATGGATCTATTACTATGCTATTCTTGTGGAATTTTATTTTCGTAAAAAAATCATGTTTAGTTGCAATAAAAAATAATTGTGGTTTTTTGTTCCAAGCATATAATTCTATATACTTATCATAATTTCCATCTACATATGGGTCCCACTGATTAACTTTTATATTTTTTTCTTCTAATAAATTTTTAAGTAATATTGCTGGACTGCCAAGTATTAGATTTGTTTCAGCTTTAAAAGTTTTCCCAAGTATATTGACTTGCATACCATCAGATTTTTCAATAATTATTTTGACCAACCACTCGGTCTGATTTTCTCTTTGGGTCATTATATTTTCAAACCAATTGTGCGAAATATTAAACTTCTTTGAAAGATAGCTCATAGCTATATTATCTCTAGGATGACACCCTCCTCCATCACCCATTCCACCAGACATATAAGCACCTGAAATTAGTCTATTGTTGGCCATTTTAAGGGCATTCGTTACATCATCTACATCTGTATTGGGTAAATGATAACACATCTCCATTAAAGTGTTAGCAAAGGAAATTTTAGTAGAAATCATTGTATTATAAGCTACCTTAATTAATTCAGCATTTTCAATTGTAGTATCATATATTGGAGCTTTACTTATTGTTTTATAGAATTCTTTGCCCACTTTTAAGGCATAATCATCATCTCTACCAAATAAAACAAATTCTGGATGAAGAAAATCCTTCATTGTTGAGCCCATTGCAATAAAAAAAGGGTTGTAAACTAATTTAGTATGACTACCCAAGAGTGGCTTTATTTCTCTTGTTATAGTGCCAGGTAATACAGTAGAAATTATAATTACTACTTTATCTTTTTTCTGTTTTTCTATTTCATTACTAAGATTTTTAACTCCTTTTATTAAGTATGTGTAATCAAAGTCCGCTCTTTCTGATGGAATTCTTGTGACACCTTCGTATTTTTCATCATGTGGAGTTTGAATCGGCACAAAAATAATATCGGACTTCTCTACTAATTTGTTGATATTTACAATTTCTAAATTAGTTTTTGGAAGGTAATCCTCGACCCATATTTCTCTATAGTCAATAACTTTATTATTAATATTATTTATAGTCTTTTCAGAAATATCAAAACCAAATACATTATGTCCCTTACTTTCAGTTGCTAGTGCAACTGGCAGTCCTAATTTTCCTAAACCTAAAAAACCAATATTCATTTAAGCTCTAATAAACAAAATAATAATAATATCTACCTTTTTTTTTATTTTGATTTCTATATCAAACCAATGCAAAGAAATTGTCTTTAAAATTATTAACATAATTATTTTAGCAAAATTTTATTATGTATTATTTTAAAAAAATCATTGTCCTGAATAAGATTTGTCATTTTTTTTCTCTCAAAAAGAGTAAGATTATTCATATGACTAGTCCAAAATCGAGTATGTTGAAGTCTATTTTTTTCAAAAAAAGCAATTGTAGCAATATTCATATTATATGAAACGTGGCTCACACCTCCTTCACAACATATAAGAAAAGAGCTTTTTTTAATTATACCTTCTAAATCATTAAATGAACAACTGTCTATAAAAAAAATATTATTAGAATTTATTTTTTTAACAAATTGATTTGGACCTGATTGAATAAAGTCATTAGTATATTTTTTGAGTAAATCTAACTTTTTTGCACCAGTTGTTATAACAATATCAAATTCATTATTTAATGTAGATAAAATTTTCTTAATAAAAATATCTAGTAATTCTGAAGTAGGATTAATATCTGTAAAATCTTTATAATAATATTCTTTAAACCATTTTTCATCTAAATGTACTACAATATATTTTTTATTTATTTGATCTATATATTTAAATGAATGATCCTTATAGATATCAATTTTTTTTAGATCAATATTAAAATTAAGATTACTTGCTAAAAAAGAAAAGTTTTTTAGTTGATTTTGTATTTCATAATTGAATACTCTCTTATACCCAAATATTTTACTTAAAAACTCAAGATTTCTGCTTTGTAACAATATAGATTTTTTTCCTTTTAAAAATAATGAGATAAAAAAAGATCTATTTTTTCCATCCAATATAATTATATTTGAATATTTAATCTTTCTTAAAAGAAATATCATTTTAAATAAACCAATAATTTTCCTTAAAAATTTTATTTCATTTTTAAGAGGAAAAATTTTATTAACAAATTTAAAATTTTTTATATAATTGTAATTATATTCTGATGAAATGATAATGACATTATCATTATAAAATTTTTTCTTATAAGATAGGATGAAAGGGCTAGATATTATAAAATCTCCAATCCGATCAGTTCTAAAAATTAAAGTATTTAATTCATCCATATTTTTTTTTCTGATATCTTGCTATCAAAAATTTTTTGAACCATGTATCGTGTAACCAAAATGTTATTAAATAAATCAAAATAACGTTTTTTTCCATTTTGTGCTATTCTAGATCTTTCTACAAAATTTTCAGAATAGAATAATATTTTTTTTATTAAGTCCTCATGATCATTAAAATAAACTACATGCTCTTCATCAAATAAGTAATCTTCGTAAGAATAACCTTTTTGTAAAAAAGTTAGAAGCCCATTTGCAATAAGAGAACAAACACGATCACTTGAATAATATTTGATAGGTGATCCCCTATTTAAATTTAAACCCATCTTTGTTTTATTTAGTTCATTAAAAAAATTAGTTCCCCAAATAGGATTTTTATCTATGCCATAAAAGTTTTTTTTGATTTTTGTATTTTGTATTTTTTTAAGAAAGTCAACTCTTTCATCAATATATCCTTTTTTTAAATTGCCTCTATGTTGACCATGACTCAATGCAAAAAAAATATCATATTCTAAATCTTTATATTTGAAGTTTTCCAAATAATCTATGCTATCGTCACATACATTAGGTATAAAAAATGTTTTTGTATTATCGGCAAAATCAATAACAGAAGGATCAGTAGTAATAAAATTAGTATCACAAATTTGGTATTTTAAAAAAAATCTATTTTTATGGTGACTATAATTTTCAAAATTTTCATCTAGTGTATCAACAAAATATTGTGAAAATTTCTTACTTTTAAATTTATTTTTTAATTCAAATAAATCTTTTTCATTAAGTGCATCAACATGACCAAATAAAATTACATCTGGGGAAAAATTAACAATTGTACTTTCCAAATAATTTAAAAATAATTTTTTCTTATAATTAAATATATTTGATTGTAAAAAATCTCTATCACTTATTTGTAAAACATTATAATTGTTTTTAATAAAACCGTTATTAAGCTTTTTTCCTGTCCCATAATACAGTCTTCCATTGTGTCTTAAATGCATGTCTGCAATATGAAGTATTTTAACAGGCCTATTGTTTATCAGCATTTTTTATAAATTTATTTTTAATTTTTTGTCTAAATTTAAAATTTTTTTTTATTTTAATTTCAGCTTTCATTGCCTCTGATTTGTTATTAAATTTTTTTTTGAATATTAATTTCCATTTTCTTCCTTTAGTAAATTTAGCACCTTTAGATGAATTATGATCCTTTATTCTTTTATTAATATTGGAAGTATAGCCCACATAAGAAGTATATTTATCATTTGAATTTGTTAATAGAATATAAACAAAATAGCTCATTAATGGCGGTCCCTAGGGGAATCGAACCCCTCTTTCGAGGATGAAAACCACGTGTCCTAACCGATAGACGAAGGGACC
>MDSV01106755.1_pt1 | contig 10358 bp, 9 predicted proteins | sample 810851 | NCBI WGS metagenome assembly MDSV01 (sample SAMN05326640, study PRJNA326480) | marine metagenome | isolation source: seawater | place: Atlantic Ocean: North East | collected 2012
ACTTAAGTTAATAGCTTTTATTTCTATCGATCTTACCAATCTCTTTCCTATTCTTGATGCGCATCTTCAATTTGCGTCTCTCCATCTCCTGTGATGCCAGCATCGTAACTGCAAATAATTCCCATTTAACCTCTGATCAATAAACGACAGGAAGTTGGCAGAATTCTGAGTTCAGAGTAGAACCATATCAGCAAGAATCGACGTTTACACAAGTGGAATTAACTTCTTATAGGTATTTTAGGATGGAAAGCTTGTTTGATAGCTCAGTAATTGTGGTCACCCTGATCTCCATTTCAGCATCGTTATTTTTTTGCGGGACAATTTTGTCAAATACATTACAGACGATAGAGTTACATCGGAAAATTAGTGATTTGGTGTTTGATAAATCCAAGCTGAGATACACGGATGGAGACAATACTTAATACATTCGGCAAACGATTTACGGTGAAGATCTGGGTGTGGTCGATGGAGTTTCGTTCCTCCGATCTCTTTCCCATCGATGATATTCATTACTCTACTGTCACAGACTTTGCTAAATTTCGAGGCTGGTCTACATCAGTTCCTTTTACTATTGCGACATGATAGGAAAGCAATTGTAGCGGTATGGTAAAAACTATAGGGTCCAGAATATCCGGAGATTCTGGAACTTGAATTACTTTGCAATTTTTGTCGCCCTTGAAGTGCACGCTTTCATCGGCAAAAACATGCAGTTTGCCATCGCGCGCGCTCACTTCGGCCAGATTTGCTCGGAGCTTCTCTAGCAGGTCATCATTTGGTGCAACAGCAATCACTGGCATGTTCTCATCCACAAGTGCCAATGGGCCGTGCTTGAGCTCGCCCGAGGGATACGCTTCAGCGTGTATATAAGAAATTTCCTTGAGTTTGAGAGCGCCTTCCTTGGCTATGGGATATTGAATGCCCCGTCCAAGAAATAAGCTGTGGTGTTTGTCCGCGAATTTCCGCGACATTCTTTTTATTTCTTTGTTCAGTTTTAGTGTTTTTTCAATGAGTGTTGGCAAACGGTTAAGCTCTTTCACCAATGTTGATTCTTGTCTGGCAGTCAATCCGGTTCGTCTCGCCAGCGCGATGGTAAGAATAAGTAACAGCGTTAGTTGGGTTGTAAATGCTTTCGTTGATGCTACCCCGATTTCCTGGCCAGCCTTGGTGAGAATCGTAAAGTCAGCTTCCCTCACTAGCGAACTGGTTCCCACGTTGCAGATGGCCAGGTACGCTGTGTATCCGAGTTTTTTTGCATAGCGTAATGCGGCAAGTGTGTCTGCTGTCTCACCGGACTGTGAAACGGCTACAAGCAATGAGCCTTCTGGAACGATAATGTCTCGATATCGATAATCACTTGCGATATCTACTGAACAGTGCATGCGGGCGATCGATTCAAGCCAGTATTTCGCGACATGACAGGCATGATAGGAAGTGCCGCACGCAACGAACTGCACATGCTTAATCTTGTCAAATATCTCTGTGGCATTAACGCCGAACGCATTCTCCAGAACTTTATTGGCAGTAATTCTGCCATCAAGCGTATCCCGTATCACTTCGGGCTGCTCATAGATTTCTTTCAGCATGTAATGCTTGTAAGAACCTTTATCGCTCTCATCATTGCGGTTTGAGACTCTGCTAACGGCTCGCTTGACTTTACGCTGTCCGTGCCAGATTTCGACATCGTTTAGCCTTACTTTGGCGATGTCCCCTTCCTCCAGATATATGAATCGGTCTGTCACTTGACCGAGAGCAAGAGAGTCGGAGGCGACAAAGTTTTCTCCTATACCAACACCTATTACCAGTGGGCTACCGGAGCGGGCTACAATAAGTTGATCAGGCTCCCTAGCATCAGTAACACACACACCATAAGCTCCCTTCAGCTGGGTAATTGCCTTCCTGGTGGCATTAAGGAGAGAGACCTTTTCTCCCCTTCGCTCCTTGTGGATGAGGTGAGCGATAACTTCACTGTCAGTTTCTGATAAAAAATTGTAACCGGCTTTCTCCAGTTTCTCTCTGGTATCCTCGAAGTTCTCTATGATGCCATTGTGGACAATGGCAATCTGATCACTTGAGCTATGGGGATGGGCGTTTCGATTTGTGGGTTTGCCGTGCGTTGCCCAACGTGTGTGTGCAATACCAATGTTACCCTTGAGTGATCGCTGTTTAACGGAATTAATCAGCTTATTCACCTTGCCTGCAGTCTTTACTACCTTGACTTTCTCACTGCCTGCGTCAATAACTGCCATACCTGCCGAGTCATATCCGCGATACTCCAATCGTTTCAGGCCTTCGAGAAGAATTTTGGTAACATTTCTCTCTGCAATGGCTCCGACAATTCCGCACATGATTTTGGCCCTGATAAGACTTTGGAACGACGGCAGTATTATCCATTAGATTCCCAGCGCTCACAATCAGCCAATTAGCGAATTTGGTCTCTCGGTCTAGGTCTGCATAATCAGAAGCACAAATTGTCATAAACGGCCCAAAACTCGGCGCAAAACTGTTGTGTAATGAATTTTCATAAAACTGCTTCTGCTCCGTAATCGCAAGATCGCGTGTTTGCGCAAGCAATTACTGTCGATCGCAAGCGAGCCGTTGCCGGGAACATATCTCGGTATCTTAATTAATCGCTATTCCTCATTCAGAACTGGATCTTTAAACTACTACAGCATTAGTGTGAAGGGCTTCAGCAGAAAACTTGCTTTTGATTTTTCTGCTAGTTCATTTGAAGTACAATTCAGCTCTCGCGCTGCAGTAAGCGCTCGCAAACGTATTCGCTGCATGGGTTTCGTGGTTCCTCATTGAGAGTTTATTGTGAAAATTCTGGTTACTGGTACAGCAGGATTTATCGGCCACGCGCTGGCCTTGCGCTTGCTTGCAAGAGGCGATGAGATAGTCGGTGTCGATAATCTGAACGATTACTACGATGTTAACTTGAAAAAAGATCGCTTGAGCCAGCTGAAGCCGTATCCTAATTTTACAGATGTAAGATTAGACCTCGAAAACGCTGAAAGTATGGCTGAGCTGTTCGCCACTCACCGTCCTCAAAGAGTCGTAAATCTGGCCGCTCAAGCGGGTGTGCGCTATTCCCGGGAAAACCCTAAGGCATACATTAATGCCAATATTTCCGGATTTCTAAATGTGTTGGAAGGTTGCAGGCATAACCCAGTCGAGCACCTGGTCTATGCGTCATCCAGCTCGGTTTACGGAGCGAGTACGGGCGTGCCATTTTCAGTTCATCAAAATGTTGATCATCCAGTCAGCCTGTATGCGGCTAGCAAAAAATCAAATGAGTTGATGGCGCACAGCTATAGTCATTTGTTTAACATACCTACAACAGGCCTAAGATTTTTTACAGTCTATGGACCTTGGGGTCGGCCAGACATGGCACTGTTTTTGTTCACCCGAAGCATACTGGCAGATGAGCCGATAGATGTTTTTAATCACGGCAAACACCGACGCGATTTTACCTATATCGATGACATCGTCGAAGGAGTCATTCGAACGCTTGATAATGTGGCTAAACCCAACCCAGACTGGTCAGGAGATTCACCTGACCCCGGCACCAGTCTTGCGCCTTTTAAAATCTATAACATCGGCAGTAACAATCCCGTAGAGCTTTTACGTTATATAGAAATTATTGAGGATTGCCTCGGAAAAAAAGCGATCAAAAATATGTTGCCCATGCAGCCTGGAGACGTGCCGGCTACCTATGCTGACGTGGAAGATTTGATCCTTGACGTGGACTATAGGCCAACAACCAGGGTCGAGGATGGTATTGCACAGTTTGTTGATTGGTACGGAAGCTACTACGGCGTGTAGTTAGCAATTAATTTTACCTATCAGTAATAGGGCGGCAGAGAACTCGAGCTCCCCTGCTAGAAATATCTACAGCCGCTGAACATCTGAATGGGCCGGTAGTGCATATTTTACATCAAATAAAATACATTCCTTTTTGCCGAAGCTTCTTATTTTTTCAATCCTCAACTCCTTGAAGCAATCGTGGGGAACGGCCAGTATGACAGCATCATAAGTGCCCCCTTCAGGCTCGTTTATCAGCGTGAGATTGTATTCCTCATAAGCGTCTTCTAAGTTTACCCAGGGGTCGTAAATGTCTACCGTGACATTGTAGTCTTCAAGACTGTTGACTACGTCCACCACGCGCGTATTTCTGAGGTCTGGGCAATTCTCTTTAAAGCTCAGCCCCATAATCAGCACCCTCGATTCAACCACATGTATGTTCCTGCGGGTCATCGACTTGATCACGCGATCGGCAACATAAGAGCCCATACCGTCATTGATTCGTCGGCCTGCAAGGATAATATCCGGATGGTAGCCAATCTCCTGGGATTTATGCGTGAGATAGTAAGGGTCCACGCTAATGCAGTGTCCGCCCACCAGACCTGGTCTGAATGGGAGAAAATTCCACTTCGTCCCGGCGGCCAAAAGCACCTCTTCTGTGTCAATGCCAAGTTTCTCAAAAATTATGGCGAGTTCATTGACCAAGGCTATATTCAGATCTCTTTGCGTGTTCTCAATTACCTTCGCTGCTTCAGCAACCCGGATTGAGCTAACTGGATAGGTGCCAGCGCTTACTATGGAACCGTATAATTCATCGACAAACTGGCTTACTTGCGGTGTGGAGCCAGAAGTCACTTTAACAATCGAATCTATGCGGTGTACTTTATCTCCGGGATTGATCCTTTCAGGACTATAGCCCGCGAAAAAGTCTTTATTGAATTTCAATCCCGACGTCTCTTCCAAGATAGGCACACAAATTTCTTCGGTGGCGCCGGGGTAAACAGTTGACTCGAATACAACAACATTCCCTGCCGAAAGGAGAGGGCCTACAGTAGCGCTTGCGCTCCTGAGAGGACTTAAATCAGGCCTTTTCTGCGCATCAATGGGGGTAGGCACGGTCACGATATAAACGCTGCAGTCCTGTATGTCGTCAGAATTTGAAGTGAACGAAAGTGAAACCGAATCCAAATAAGCTTCGCTTAACTCAGTAGTGGTGTCCCTGCCGGCCATTAACTCATTGATTCTGCTGGTTTTTATATCGAAGCCGACGCAATCAAATTTCTTCGCGAATGCGGCCAGCAGGGGGAGGCCGACATAGCCAAGGCCAATGACTGCAATTCTGCAGTTTTCTGAATCCAGGTTCATTTCAATTCTCGGTTTCAATGGGGCTGTAGTTTGCTCAGCGTCTGGCTGTTACGGGGCGGCCAGGCGTTTGCAGGCAATATGTTACTGGGCAGCATTGCAAAAAGCACGACCGCATGGGTTCATAGCAGCATATAGAAACCCATTATTGGGCTGGCGATCTTGGTGTAGTGAAAGCCTGGACGCAACGATGATCTGCCAAGTTGTGGTAAATACTCTGTCAAATAGGAACGTGTGCCGTGTAGTAGACATTTCATTTGATGGCCCTTTCATTGAGAACTCGCACATTGCGCCTAGATTTCTTAATATCTTTACTCTCGAAAAGCTAATTAGAGTGAAATTGGGCAATGGCGGCAAAGAAACAGTATTTCGGCACTGATGGTATTCGAGGCAAGGTTGGCGAGAGTCCTATCACGCCAGATTTCATGCTGAAGCTTGGTTGGGCTGCAGGTAAGGTCTTCGCAAGTGGAAATGGCCAACGAAGCAAGATTCTAATTGGCAAGGACACGAGAATTTCAGGGTATATGTTTGAAGCTGCCCTGGAAGCCGGTGTCACTGCCGCCGGCGTGGATATTAATCTCACTGGCCCCATGCCTACACCCGCAATTGCTTACCTGACACGGACCCTTAGAGCCCAGGCTGGCATAGTCATTAGCGCCTCGCATAATTCGTTTGAAGATAACGGTATTAAATTTTTCTCTGAAGCGGGCGCCAAGCTGCCGGATGAAATCGAATTGGCGATCGAGGAACAATTAGGTAAACCGCTGACTACCGTTGAGCCGAGCCGATTAGGTAAAGCAACGCGAATTGATGATGCTCGTGGCCGATTCATAGAATTCTGCAAGAGCACGGTAGGACCCCAGTTCAAACTCTCCGGATTGAAAGTTGTCATCGATTGTGCCCATGGCGCAACTTACGATATTGCACCGGCAGTATTCTCGGAATTGGGCGCAGAAGTCATCAGTATTGGAGCCAGTCCGGATGGGCTAAATATCAATGATCACATTGGTTCTACTTCCCCGGATGCGCTTTCAAAGAAAGTAGTTGAGGTGCAGGCTGACCTTGGGGTGGCTTTTGATGGCGATGGTGACCGAACAATCATGGTGGATCATTTGGGTAACATCGTGGATGGTGATGAAATTCTCTTTGTCATCGCCAAGGAGAGACATCGTAAAAATATCGATATTGGTGGTGTGGTTGGTACCAAGATGAGTAATTTGGGTCTGGAGCTGGCGCTGGCAGACCTGGATATTCCGTTTACCAGGACCTCCGTTGGAGACCGCTTCGTGCTGAAGGAAATGTTGAAACGAGACTGGTTGTTAGGTGGTGAATCGTCTGGTCACATTATTTGTAATGACATCACTTCAACAGGCGACGGAATTGTTTCCGCACTGCAGGCATTAACTGCAGTAATTAATACTGAACGCTCCCTGCTGGATCTACGCAGCCAGATGCGCAAGTTACCGCAATCTATGATCAACGTGAAACTGACGAATACATTCGACCTCGAGTCCAATCAAAACGTGAAGTCAGCGGTTGCTAATATCGAAGAGAGGCTCGGCACAATGGGACGGGTGCTGCTGCGCCCGTCCGGGACTGAGCCGGTGCTTCGGGTTATGGTCGAAGGTGAGGAAGGAGACACCGTCGCTACGTATGCGAAGGAACTTTCCGAGATAGTTCTACAGGAAGTGAATGGTTCAGACTAATGGCGTCCTCTTAGTCTCCGTAAGCCCGGGCTTTCGCTGCGTTCGCAGTCTTCAGGTGCTTTCTCGTGGTTTTCCTACCAGGCTATTATCCGTCATATTCGGGGCAATTTACGGCTGCCAAGAGAATTGACAAGCAGCTCCATTAAAGCGCTGCCCAAGGTGCCTCACTCGGCGCAACGGCATCAGCTGGACTTGAATGAGTTTTGGGTTTTTCTACAGGGATATACTTCCTCTGACCTGGGCTCTGCTCCTAACGAGAAGAAATGACTCCCGCACTATCTTCCACACATTGATCTTTTTGCGGACCACGGCGTATTTATCCTCAGGCTCACGTCAATGTCAGTACGAGGGTAAGCCAGAGAGATTAGATCCATGCCGGAAGGACCCGAAATCAGGCTCGCCGCCGATAAGATTGCCCGCGTACTAGAGGGCAAACAAATAGTTGATGCCAATTTTGGCTTGCCGAGGCTACAGGGCCGCGAAGCCGATTTTATTGATGCCACAGTGAATGCCCTAGAGACGCGGGGTAAGGCTCTGCTCACGCACTTCGACAATGGTCTGACAATTTACTCCCACAACCAGCTCTATGGTCGCTGGTATGTGGTGAAACGTGATGCCTACCCCAAGACCAACCGCAGTCTGCGTCTGGCATTGCACACGCGAACACACAGCGCCTTGCTGTATAGCGCTAGCGATATCAGTATCTGGGATCAGTTCGAGCTGGACCTGCATCCGTTTCTGGCAAGAATCGGCCCGGACATCTTGAACCCGGCACTGACCTGGCGGGAAATATCTGAGCGCCTGCAAAGCCAGAAATTTCGCAGGCGCAGCGTAGCGTCTCTATATCTGGCTCAGGATTTTCTGGCCGGTGTTGGCAACTATCTGCGCAGCGAGATTTTATTTGATGCCGGGATTCACCCATCTGCGCGGCCTGCTGATCTGAGTCGCAAACAGCTGAACAGTCTTGGGCGCAGTACCTTAAAAATCAGTCTGCGCAGTTATGAGACAGCGGGCCTCACTAATCCTCCGCGTAGAGTCGCAGCCTTGAAGAAACAAGGGCTAAGACGCGGTGAATACCGTCATGCTGTATTTAGTCGCGCGAACAAGCCCTGTTATGAGTGTGGCACTCCTATCCGAAAAGACACTCTCGCCGGTCGGCGCTTATACTGGTGCGCTGACTGCCAGGTCAGCTAATTTTTATGCGCAACTTAAACGTCTATCCAGCAGCGATAAATCGCGAGCATGCCTGCAACTTTTAAATTTCCCTCCCGGCACTATCGGTTTACGAGACCGCGATGCTGGGGCAGTAGAGCTTGGCTGGCGTCTTCCTGGCCGTGCTGACCATGGTTTTGCTGGGACATCCCCTGGCTGGTGATTGCGTGCTTTTGACTAATTATTTCTCAGTGACAACAGCACAGACCATGCCAGACCGCCATTCTATGGGTTTAAGCTTGTTTTTCAGATGGTTACGATAGTAAGGGAAGCAACGGGCAGCAAATTTGTGCCAAATCAAACAATAGGCTGTGCCAAATTGAACAACAGATTTGTCAGATTTGGCATTAGATGCGGCAGCGATAGTTATTTAAATTGGTGTGACGACTTACTGATTAGCGGGTGTGGAACTTCCAGTCACCGTCCACGACTTTCAGATAGGCATAGCCTCCGGTGAAGCGCGGAGCTGTGTCTGTCCCCATGGGTTGGCACCAGAAAATACCAACTATCGCGTCGGGTGCGCTGGATAAGCTGCTGCCCAGCAAGCGATGCTGTTCGATAGATGCATCGAAGGTTTCCTGGTACATGTACTTCACACCCATGTCATTCTGTGCCAGTTGCCGCACGTTCGAGATGAAACCGTACATATCAAGATAAGCGTCGCCGTCGGTGACTAGCGTCTTGAGCCACTCATCATCTGCCAGGGTGACTGCGGCATAGGCATTTCGAAACAACAGCAGCTGGTCATTGAACAGCGGCGTGACGGTTTCTGAATTCCAGTTGTGATAGCGCGCGCACTGAGACCCTTCGACCTGTTGCAGTGGCGTGAAGATGGCATCGAATTCGTCTTCCGGGTTGTCATAGTCTTGTGCAGATACGAATGAGACCTTGCTTAATATCAAGCATAAGATTGCGGAACGACTTATTTTTAGCATGGGGTTCTCTATTGCTCGTACGTGGCTGCTAGAATTACAGGCTAATATGGTAGTGTATCCTAATTTTGTCGGGTTTTAGCAGCAAGTGGCCGCGTGTTGGCACATTATAGCTGCCGACTTCAGTGAAGATTGGTATCGCCCTTAGCCTGGCAAAACTCTTGCCTGGCGGCTGGCGCCTTCTCATTAAGAATCGACAGTAAGCTTTCCGTGTCAATTTATATTTCTCAAGCAGCAAATTTGTCTTTGCGCGGTGGTTGGCTTTGACGCTCTCGGGGAAAAATACTGGGGGCATTACTTGCAGGTCTGGTTAGCACGGCGGCCAAAGCTGCGATATTTTCTGGAGGCTTAAACGAGCAGTGTTCGTCAGGATCTACTCGCCGACCACATAGCGATTGAGCCAGCTGTTCATTTCCCAAAGCGTATGTAATACCGATTCCCGTGCGCGGTAGCCGTGGGATTCGTGGGGTAACATCACCAGCCTGGTTTTCACGCCATGCCCTTTGAGTGCATTATAGAAACGGCGGCTCTGCAGTGGGAAGGTGCCTGAATTGTTGTCGGCCTCGCCATGGATCATCAGGATCGGCTCTTCGACTTGATCGGCATGCATGAAGGGCGACATGCGGAAATAAATATCAGGTGCCTCCCAGAAGGTGCGCTCCTCTGCCTGGAAGCCAAAGGGGGTCAAGGTGCGGTTATAGGCGCCGCTCCTGGCTAGCCCGGCCACAAACAGATCGGAGTGGGCCAACAGATTTGCGGTCATGAAGGCGCCGTAGGAATGGCCGCCGATGGCGATCTTGTCGGGCTCAGCAACTCCCATTTCCACCACGGTCTGCACGGCAGCAGCGGCGCTGCTGATCAGTTGCTCCACGTAGGCATCATTGGGTTCAGTTTCGCCCTCACCGATAATAGGCATGGTGGGACCATCAAAGATAGCGTAGCCGCTGGCCAGAAAGGGCAGTGGTCCATTAACGCTGATGGCGTTGAACCGATAAGGCGAGCCGCGCATCTGGCCCGCGGAGCTGGCATCTTTGAACTCGCGCGGATAGGCCCACATCAGCATGGGGAATGGGCCATCCTCCTTGGTCTTGCCCGGGGGCAGGTAAAGGGTAGCCGTGAGCATGACGCCATCATCGCGCTGATAGCGCACCACTTCCTTGTAGACATCAAGCATATGCGGGTACGGGTGCGGAAACGCAGTGAGCGCTGCCTGCTGGGTGGTATTCAGATCAAGCTGGTAATAGTTGCCAGGCGCTGAGGGCGACTCCTGGCGAATGAGCAGGGCCTGTTGATTGTTGTCTAGAAAACCCATGAACGCTGCGTAGCTCGGCGCCTCAGAGCGCCA
>MDSV01176636.1_pt1 | contig 10358 bp, 7 predicted proteins | sample 810851 | NCBI WGS metagenome assembly MDSV01 (sample SAMN05326640, study PRJNA326480) | marine metagenome | isolation source: seawater | place: Atlantic Ocean: North East | collected 2012
ACCGCTAGTCGTTATTTCTTGTGTTTTTTGACGAGTTTGATCTTGAGTGTAGCGCCAGCAGATGTCAGCTATGTGATGGGCTGTTGATAGTGATCTTTGTATTGCTTGAATCATGCCTTGACAGGCTGTTCGCTTATCAGAGCGATCTTTATTTGCGTCATCCTTATATTGATCAATAATCTCGGACATGAGAGCTTGGCGTTGTTCACCGCTGCAATCGAGTAATATTGTTTTGATGGCTTGTATTGATTGAGGACTTTCAAGCTGAATTTCTTGCGCTGGTATGGTGTGCCATTTCTTTTTAAAACTCAGAGGATCTTCTGTGTGGCCAAAGAATCGAAGTAATTCATCATTCAAGTCGCTTCCTATTAGGTCAAATTTTTGATCAATCTTAAGTTGTATGAGGCCTTTGATTTCTTGTAGTCTAGCGAGTTCGATTTTCGATGTTGCTGGAAGCATCGAAGCTTCTTGAATGCAATCTAATACCAACGCTATACGATGAATATTTTCAATTTCTGGTAATAAAAAATTATAGAGATGTGAGCATACGGTATGATTAAACTGCTCATCAGTGTCACTAGTGGTTGATCCCCATAATGGATTTAAGGTTTCAGAAAAGTGTTGCCAGTAGCGGTGTAATAGGTCTTGGAAATGTTGGCTGTGTTGATGATGCCGCCAATGTTGTTGAATGAAAGTGACTAGAAAATCTGGATTCGTGTTGTCTTCCTGATAGAAAAAAACTCCGGTTGAAGCTAAATCTTGTTGTTGAAATGTTTGAATGGCAACTTCGATAGCCTCTTGGCATTGCATGAAGTTTGGGTGTTTTTTTCCGTTATAGGTGGACGATCTTTTTTTTGTTTTTCCCTGTTTGTCTTTTGGGGAGGTTCTATCTTGCATTTCGATGCAGCAGGTTATAAGAGCTTGTCTTAGGTGCTCTGCAGGTGCTGAGTTAAAAATACTGAACTGATGATCATGTAGATACTGGCTTAAAATGAGTCTAATAAGTTTTGAGAAGGATTCTTTTAAATCCTGTTTGTTTTCAGGTGAAAGTGTTGTTCTTTCTAAAGGGTCACTAAAATAGCTGAGGCAATCATCATGTGTTAATTGAATTAAGGCTATCTTATTGTTCAAGGGTAGGTTCGGTGTTTGGAAGTGTGAGTCAAGATGCTGTAGGTGTTCAAGCACAATGAGATTGCTACATAAGCTATGTATTTTTTCTTTACAGCTGCTAAGGTCGTTTTTATCCATATCATGGTAGCGCTTTAAATCAGTCAGTAGAGTTTGGTGGTAGTGCTTGAGTGAAAGTGTTGGTGTGTGGGGTTGATCTTCCAGCATAGCGCTATACAGTCGGCCGAAGCGGCGACGGGATGGGAACTTTTTTTGCCAAATTCTTAGAACATCAATAAATGTCTCTTGGGTGCTGATGGATTGAAAAGCTTCTTCACCGAAAAGAGCCTGGTCGAGCTGATCAAGTTGAGCTTGATTCAAGGCTGCTAGAGCATTTTTTAAAGAAGATAGAGCCGTAGAGGGGGTTGGATTGTCAGGGTTCAGAAAACCCGTAATCCCTAGTGTTGCTAGGTGGTTTTCAACATAACTAAATAGTTCTTTTTTGAGGTGATTACCCTGGTAAATCTTAATGAAATGCTCAATGGCACTAAACAGGAGTTCGGCATGGCGATCATGTTTCAATTGATCAATCGGGTTTTTTATTAGCGCTTTTTGTTCGGTAAAAGATGAGGTGTTTAATTCTGGCATCGCGTTATCCTTGATGATAAATATCCCGTAGAAATATCGCATAAAATGCAGGTAATTGCTCTTTTTACGTGAAAAAAAAGTTTTAAATATTACAAATAAGCATTTATTTATTTTATTGGTTCATATAAAGATACAATAAATGGGTTTCATTAAGGTATATGACAAAAAATACGTGCGACTGATTCTATAAGTCAATCCATCAAATTGTCATTTCTAAACGTAACCTGGTTGTCAATTGATGGACATTGACTGCATGATGGTCTTGTAAAAAAATATATAACAATCAATAGGTTGTTATATCTTTAAAAGGGTCATAGATTTTTTAGCTATAATTAATTTGAGATAATTAAAGTAATGAGGATTAAACATGAAAACAATCATGCATTATGTATTACTAAGCGTATTTTTTTATTCGCAAGCTGCATCAGCACAGGCATCAAATTTAAGCATATTGGAAGAAAAGAGTTGGGGGCTTGCGTCTCACATTTACACTAACTCCGATGGATTTCAAGTCAATTCATGGAGGACTTTAGCAAATTACGCAATGCCATCTAAAAACTCAACCTATTTCGTAACACCTCTGGAAAAAAATACTACCTATTCCTTTTCTGGATCATTACCCCAGGATGAAGACATTATATTTTCCAGTTTGACTATATACGACACAGAAGGGAATATTGTGACTAAGAATGGTGTTGAGCAAACATGGAGTATGAAAAGTAAGCCGAAGTTTGAAAATTATAAATTCAATATTGGTGATCAAAGATATTTTGCTATCGAACGATTTTACAGAAGTCATGGTAACGATAGTTTACGAATTTTCTCTTCAAAGAGTCGCAATAATTATCTTTTAAAAATAGATAAATCTGGGAGTCCATTACCTCAAGCTTCGTTATCAAGAGTTAAGATGGATACTAAGTTTTTACAAAAAATACTGACTAAAAAGTTGTCATCTATTAGTCATGCAGTACCTAGCACTTCCCAAATGAATAAAGACTTTAAAATTCCGAGAAAAACATCGGGTTTATTTGTCAATGCATATGCGCTTTACGCGATTGCATCACCATCTTCAGATGTTGAGTATGTCAAAATTTCTGGCATTATGTCATCTAGTGGTCAGGCCAGCGAAAAAGACATAGTTTTTATCTCTTTTATGGCAGTGGATTACCAGACAACAAAAACTCTCGCTGCTATTTCATCTGAAGATCTAGGTGGATTTAATGGTAAAAAATACGAGTTTTATATTGCTAAAAGTCAAGAGTCTGTAAATACGATTAGGAAAAAACATCCTCAAGCTATTGTTCTATATTGGGGTAATGACGTTACAGAGCCTGGTGTCGTTTTTAGAATGCTGGGTACGAAGATGCCATCTAAAAGTGACTTTCAAAACTATAAGCCTAGTATTGAATATTATGATTCCAATGGAAAGTTGCAAAAAGGCAGCGATATTAACTAAGAATTCGATTCATTGTTTCAGTTTCTTGTGCACAATGACACTAGCCTCTGGATTCGAATAGATGTGTCAGCGCTTGTGGCGACACATCTTAATCTATCCTGTTGCTAGCAGTTGTGAGTGTAGGCTCAGCGTTCGTCTTCTTGATCCATGAAGCTGTGTAACTGTTCGGCGCGAGATGGATGACGAAGTTTGCGAAGTGCTTTAGCTTCAATTTGTCGAATCCGCTCGCGTGTCACGTCAAACTGCTTACCCACTTCTTCTAGTGTATGGTCGGTGTTCATATCAATACCAAAGCGCATACGCAGTACTTTAGCTTCACGTGGGGTGAGAGAACCAAGAACATCTTGTGTGGCTTCTTTAAGGCCTGCAGCTGTAGCAAAATCCAGAGGGGCTTGTGCTGCGACATCTTCAACAAAATCTCCTAATGTGGAATCTTCGTCTTCACCGATTGGTGTTTCCATAGAGATAGGTTCTTTAGCGATCTTAAGCACTTTGCGAATTTTATCTTCGGGCATTAGCATGATTTTGGCTAATTCTTCAGGTGTTGCTTCTTGACCGGTTTCTTGCAAAATTTGACGTTGGATGCGATTGAGCTTATTGATAGTTTCAATCATGTGCACAGGAATACGGATGGTTCTGGCTTGGTCGGCAATAGAGCGAGTAATGGCTTGACGAATCCACCAAGTCGCATACGTGGAGAACTTATAACCTCGTCGGTATTCGAATTTATCAACGGCTTTCATCAAGCCGACGTTACCTTCTTGGATAAGGTCAAGAAATTGTAAGCCACGGTTAGTGTATTTCTTAGCAATAGAGATCACCAAGCGCAAGTTGGCTTCAATCATTTCTTTTTTAGCGCGTCGTGTTTTGGCTTCACCGATAGAAACGCGACGGTTGATTTCTTTGATATCACTGATGGCTAAGTTAGCCCTTTCTTCAATGTCAGCAAGCTTGCGTTGAGCACGTTTAATTTCTTTTTCGTAAGCATACAGTACTTCAGCTTGTTGACCGTGTTCTTTAACCAGTTGGTCGAACCATTTAGGGTCTGTTTCACTGCGTACAAATGAATTGATAAATGATTTACGAGCTACTTTTGCTCGCGTCACGCAGTAGGTTTGGATAATTTTTTCTTGTCCGCGAATTTCTCGTAAATAAGATCGTAGCATGTGTGTTTGACGAGAAAATGGCTTGATGGCGAGTTTGAATAAGGTGTATTGCTCAGTGAGTTTTAATAGGTTTTTTTGTGTGGTTTTATGTTTTTTGTCATGTTTTGCGATAGCTCTGACGTATTGATCATGGTACTTACGTAGTAGGGCAATTTGTTCGGCAGTGTAAACCGGATCTGGTCCAGACTCTGCTTCTTCATCACTGTCATCAGATTGATCAGTATTACTGTCGCCAGTGTTTTCTTTTGTCTCAGGGTTTTTATTATCAGGCTGAGTGGGCTTTGAGTCGGATTTTGTTACTGGTGATTTTTCTTTCTCGATGTCTGGCGTGGCTTTTTTAAGGTGTGGTGCGGGTTGAGGCTCATCATCAAAAAAGCCAATAATGAGATCTGATAAGCGGCCTTCGTTTTCAACGAGTTCATCATACTGGTCAAGTAAGCTTTTAACCGTTTCAGGGTAATGCGCTAGAGCACTCATCATTTGTCGAATACCATCTTCGATGCGTTTGGCTATGATGATTTCACCTTCACGAGTAAGAAGTTCTACGGTTCCCATTTCACGCATGTACATGCGAACGGTATCCGTGGTGCGATGGATGGCCTCAATTTCCATGATGCTTTCTTTGATATCATCTTCAGAGACATTGGCGCGTTCTTGAAGTTGTTTGAGGCGTAGATCATCTTCAGAGGGTTGTGTATCAAATACGTCAATGCCGCGTTCTTGTAGGCTGGAAATAATACGCTCGAGGTCATTGTTAGAGTCAACTAATTCACTAGGGAGGAAATTCAGCAAATCTTCGTGTAAAAGATAACCTTGTTCATTTGCTTTTTTGAGTAGTGCACCAATGCTTCGATTTTCTTCGGACATTTTTTGATCAACCCTGTCGTGAATATAGTATGAAAGACAGCGTATTTTACAGATAAGTAGGTGATCTGGCTAGTATTATCCGAGTTTGTTTTTATTCATTTGCATCAATATGTGCTGTAGTTGCTTTTTTTCATCAAAACTTAAGCCTTTCGACTTAGATCGAAGGAGTAATTCATCCGCTTCACATTGGTACTGTTGTTGTTGCAGGTGTGTGATGGTTTCTTGTAGTGTGTTTTCATGACTGCTTTCACTGGGGTCTAGGGGGGTGCTAGCCAGTTGAGATACGTAGGGTTTTAGAGGTGTCGTTTCAAGTTGAGCAAATAATTGTCCGGTTGTTAGGTTAGGCTGTTGACGAAGGGTGGTTAGCAGTTGGTGTAATAGAGTGAGTTCGTCTGTGTCTGCTTGGGTGACGTTGAACTTAGGGTCAATGGCTGTGATGAGCGATGGGTGATGCAGTAGTAGTAAATTAGCTTGTTCAATGGCTGGCGTGATTTGGATGCGCCCAGTCCGTTTTTTAATGGGCATGGGTGTTGGTGCTGGTGTCTTAGTGGTGTGTGTTGAAGAAGTTAGCTGTTCTAGTTGATCACGGTTTAAGTGGAGTTTTTCTGCAAGTGCATTAATCATGAGGTCATGATAAAAGCCTGCAGGGATTAGCTTAATGCATTCAAGTGCTTCATGAGCAAATTGAGATTGGTTGGCGATATGGTCAAGTGGGTGGCGTTGTTCTAGTTCATGAAATAGTTTCTCGGGAAGTCGTGGTGCTTGTTCTAAAGCTTTTTTAAAAGCTTCTCGACCTTCTTTGCGTAAATAGCTATCTGGGTCTTGTTGGTCAGGTAGTGAGAGGAACTTCACATCAACGCCTTGGGTGAGCGCTGGTAGTGTGGCAAGTAAGGCTTTCCATGAGGCTTGTTGTCCCGCCCGATCACCATCGAAGCAAAATACCACGCGTTTGGTGTAGCGAAGAATTTTTTTGATGTGAGTGGCATTGACGGCAGTTCCTAGGGTGGCAACAGCCATCGGAAATTGGTATTGAAAAAGAGCGATGACATCCATATAGCCCTCGACGACAATAACATAAGGCAATTTGGGATTAGCTTGTCGAGCTTCATAGAGTCCATACAATTCATGGTTTTTATGAAAGACAGGGGTTTCTGGTGAGTTTAAATATTTGGGTTTAGCATCACCTAGGGATCGCCCGCCGAAGCCAACGACTTTACCTTGAATGTTTTGAATCGGAAACATAATTCGATCACGGAATCGATCATAGCGTTTTTTATTCTCAACCATTAGGCCGCAAGTGAGTAGTTGTGTCTCAGTGGTTGATGAGGTGTTGAGTGGTTTTAAAGCGTGCCAGTCATTCGGAGCATATCCGATAGAGAAATGTTTCTGAGCGTGTGTGTCAATGCCCCGAGATTGCAAATAGTGGCTGGCATTAGGGTGTTGTGGAAGTGCTTGTTGATAAAGAGAGCTGGCTTGTGCCAGTAACGTGTATAGTGGCTCATACTGAGTCGTTTGTGGGTGGGTGTTGCCATCCTCATAAATAATTTCGAGACCTGCTTGAGAGGCAAGGTCTTGGACCGCTTCAGGAAAACTTTGGTGATTAATAGCCATAAGAAATCCAATGGCATTACCGTGTGCGCCGCAGCCAAAGCAGTGGTAGAACTGTTTTTCGGTGCTGACTGTAAAAGAAGGGGTTTTTTCCTGATGAAAAGGACAGCATCCAGAATGGTCTTTACCTTTAAGTTTAATAGAGGTGTGTGCACTGACAACGTCTGCGATATTGATGCGTTCCAGTAATTGTTGGATGAAGGTTTGTGCAATACGCCCGCTCATGAATGCCCCGTAATCCGCTAGCTAAAAAATGAGACTATAGTATGCAGTGTTTTATGTGCTGAGCCTAGTCCGGACATGCTTGCTGACAATGCTCATGTCAGCCTGGCCCTGAAGTTGTGACTTAAGTAATCCCATGACAGCACCCATGTCTTTGATTGATTGAGCGCCTGACTCAGTGATCGCTTGATCGATGGCGGTTAAAATAGCCGCTTCATCAAGTTGCTCTGGTAGGTAAGCAGTTAGGATTCTGATTTCAAGTTGTTCTTTTTCAGCAAGCTCTGGTCGTTGTGCTGCAAGGTATTGCTCAGTTGATTCTTTACGTTGTTTCACCATTTTGTTGATGATAGCTAATGCATCTTGATCAGTTGCGACAGATTGTGTGTCAATGTCACGCTGTTTGATGGCGGCTTTGAGCATGCGAAGCGTTGTCAGCCTTTCGGAATCTTTAGACCGCATGGCTGACTTAATGTCTTCATTGATGGTTTCAATCAAAGAGGGATTGCTCATGATAGTGGCTTAGTAGCGCACGCGTTCACGTTCGCGAGTTTCTTGCTCTTTTTGTAGCTTTTTAGCATGGCGTTTAACGGCAGCTGCTTTTTGGCGTTTGCGCTTAGAGGTGGGTTTTTCATAGAATTCCATCTCGCGCAATTTGCTTGGGATACCGGCTTTTTCGCACATGCGCTTGAATCGGCGCACAGCAACGTCAAATGAACCTTGTTCTTGAATTTCAACTTGTGGCATGGGTATGTTTTACCTTATATAACGTGTTACACATAAAATGAGGGAGCCATAATAATCACTTTAGTTGAAAAATGCAAAGCCTCTTTTTATAGGGATATTCATTGGCAGTGTAAAAATAGATGGTCTTGTATTAAATATGAATATTTTCAATAAGTTAGGTATTTTTTAGTGCGTGGGGTCTCTATCGGATGAAGTGGCACTCTAACCATCGAAGGCTGGTGAAAAAGATCTCTATAAAAGGGCTGCGTTGATAATTCGTGAAAGGTTGGGTGATATGGATACCTTTACATCCGGCTTGGCAGGCTGCCAGCATACCAGTGAGTAGTCGATCGTCCACTAATGCGATGTGGTGAGGGGGTATACCTGTCATACGAGTAATGGATTGCAAGCCTTCTGGTGCCGGTTTTTTTTGAGTTGGGTCTAAAATATGCATGGACGGAAAATTTTTCTTGAGGTAGTCCATTCGATCGGGGCGGTTATTATTGGAGTGGAGATACAGGTGATCTTCTCCGAAAACCTGGCCGCAAGTGGTTAGCCATGCCTTGACAGTATCAGGTATCTCTATTGCGTTGTGATAGTTTAAGACACCATCAAAGTCTAGGGCGAGCACTTGAATACCTTCAGCTTTAAGTGCAGCAGGATCGATGGAGAGTACAGACGTGGCAGAGTGAGAGGGGTTATGTGTGATGTCTTTTAATTGAGATTGATGTTTTTTAATGCATTGTAGGATAGTCATGATGAGGTATGGCTTTTGGTTTAATGTGTGGGGTGTGTGAACCTACCATGCTTTGATAGCGACAACAAATCGTTATAGCTTACTGGGAGGATTGCATGGATTTACGAGCTAGTGATTGAATAGTTGAACCTTGAATAATTAAGGCAAACATTACCACGGCATAAGTGAGCGTCACAATAATGCTGCGGTAATCGCTAGTGGGGAGTGATAAAGCCAGTGCAACGGCTAGCCCGCCTCGAAGTCCGCCCCAGGTGAGTATAGAGACTGTATAGGGATTATGTGTTCTAAATTGACCTAGTATTTTCATGGGTATGCCGGTTGTGATCCAGCGAATAATTAGCGTGGTAGGGATAATTAAGATGGCTATGATGATTTCAGCCTTACTGGCATGTAAGCTCAGTAACTCAAACCCAATCAGTAAAAAGAGAATCGCATTGAGCAGCTCATCGATGACTTCCCAGAATTTTTTTAAGTCGTGGAAGTGAAGTTCAGGGATTTTATGATGAAGATGGCAGCTGACATAGATGCCTGCTGTGACCATGGCTAATGGACCTGAGATATGCAGTTGTTGAGCGAGACTGTAGCCGCCGCACACAAATCCAATGCTGAGTAAAATAATGGCATTAGCTTCTTTTAAGGGTTTGGCTAAGGTGGTTGTTAGCCATCCAAGTGTGATGCCGAAGATAATGCCGCCGAGAGCTTCTTGACAAAATAGCAGGATCACACTGGTGGGTGTAAAGGAAGCTGTTGATGATGTGCTGAGTTCTAACAGTGTGATGAATAAAACGATACCAACGCCATCATTAAACAACGACTCTCCGGCCACGCATGTGGAGAGTTTTTTAGAAACACCTAGTCGCTTAAAAGTTGCTAGTACGGCAATGGGGTCGGTAGGAGAGATGAGTGATCCAAATAATAGGCAATAGATATAGGGTATGGGTAACCCTAATGCACTTGATAGGTAATAAAGGGCGGTGCCCACTAGGCAAGCAGAGCTAACGGTGCTGATGGATGCTAGGATTGTAATTTCCCATTTTTGAGACTTTAGGCTGTTGAAATCAATCGTTAAAGCACCAGCAAATAGCAAAAAGCTGAGCATGCCATCTAATAGGAGTTGCTCAAAGTGTGTTTGAAGGATTAAGTTTTCTGCATGAAAGTACAGATCGGAGATACCTAGGTGTTGTAAAATAATCAGTGCGGTTGCTACGATCAGTGAGCCGCTCATGATAGCGATCGTTGCTTGCTGTTTGAAAACACGCTCGTTGATATAGCCCATTAAAATGGCTAGTGCGACAATTAATGAAAAGAGCGTGTAATTATTCATCGCTACTTAATACCTGAAAAAAAATCTCATGTCTATAGGCTTGTAATGAGTTTGTGCATTGTTATTTTTTATGGGAGTGATTATAGTTCGTCTAAATGGCATTGACCGAAAGGCAGTGACCCGATGAATAGGTGTGATTTAAAAGACAATCAATCCTCACATAAAAGTGATTGGCTTTTCTGTGTCTTCATCGTTTGGCTGCTTAAGGTTTGTGCATGTGATTTTACCGCAAGCAGTGGGTGGTGTTTATGACAATTAATGATTTTTATGCACGATACCATGCCAATCAAAAAATTAGCATGGTGACTTGTTATGATTACACCATGGCAACATTGATCAATGAAACGCCAATAGATGCTGTGTTAGTGGGCGACAGTGCTGGTATGGTGATGCATGGTTATGATACCACTTTGCCAGTGACGGTTGATCAAATGGCTTGGCATACGGCTGCTGTAGCCAAAGGATTATCCCAGCAATTTG
>MDSV01139894.1_pt1 | contig 10357 bp, 9 predicted proteins | sample 810851 | NCBI WGS metagenome assembly MDSV01 (sample SAMN05326640, study PRJNA326480) | marine metagenome | isolation source: seawater | place: Atlantic Ocean: North East | collected 2012
ATAGCCCGGGGATACCTCACATTGTTAAAGTGAACAATTTTGATCTGTCTACTGATCCTGTAGATGAGGGGTCAGATACTCATGATGTTAATGAGGTTTGGGTTTATTCAAGTCAAGATGTTTTAGGTGTGTTTCCTCTACCAGCTACTATCCCATATTTGGATGAGGACGACAACGGTATAGTAGATGTAACAATTCTTGCTGGGATTAAAGCAAATGGGATTGCAGCTACGAGGACTCCATACAATTTATATCAAGCAGAGAGTTTGGAAGTTGAGTTTCATGCTGGTGATACAACGATCATTGAAACATTTAACACTCAGTATTCAAATTCTGCTGAGATTATTTTATGTGAAGATTTTGAGTCGACATGCAGATTTATTCCAAATATTATTAGCTCAGCAGATATTGTTAGAACAATAGATAACGAATATGTTCTCTATGGCAGTGGTGCTGGTTTGATTTTATTAAGTGACTCAATGAATCAAGTGTTTTCTACAACTCAAGATGACTTGCATGACCTTCAAACTATTTCAGGTGAAATATGGTTGGAGTACGATTACAAAAGCGACAATACATTTTCTGTAGGATTAGAGGCTATTGGTGGATCCGAAGATGGTAGATATCCTATTTATATTCACAATTCAACAGGTGGAGAATGGAAGAAAATGTATCTAGAACTCGGTCCAATAGTTTGGACTACTCCTGGGTCAGAGGGTTATGCAATAACCTTGGATGCAATTTTAGATCAAGGAGAAAATTCTGGTTACATAGTGGTTGACAACTTCAAAATCGTACACTTTTAATGCAGGACAGAAGAACAGTAGAGCAATTTCTTCTATGGTATTATGCAATTGGTGATTTTATTGCCGCTGCAGTTGCATGGACTGTTTTGTATTTGTCTCGAAAAGTTGAAATTGAAAAGGTCTGGGATTCGTACTCAGGCAATTTACTTGGTGATGTTAATTACATCTTAGGAGTAGTCTTAGTTCCTCTTTTTTGGATTGTGTTATATGCTGTTATGGGTATGTATTCAAATCCGAGAAGAAGGCACAGAGCGCAAGAGTTTGTCAATGTTTTAACCTCAACATTGATTGGATCTATTTTGCTTTTTTTCTGCATTTTAATTGACGATTATATCGTTGATTATAATCAGTATTATATGACTTTAAGTTTGCTATTTATTTTACACCTATCATTAACTCTTACTTCAAGATTAATTATTGTTTCTAGGACTCTTAGATTAATTGCAGACGGAGATTGGGCTTTTAAAACTCTTGTTATTGGTGGTTCGGATACTGCTGTTAAATTGGTTGATGAGATCCGAACAAATAATTTTAATTCAATTTTTGAATTAATAGGTTTTCTTCAAATTAGTGATGTCCATCCAAAACTTTCTCAACACCTAAAGCGACTTGGTGGTCTTGATGATTTAGTTAAAGTTATTGACGAGCACAACATTGAAGAGGTTATCGTGGCAATTGAGCCTAAAGACAGAAAGAAAACTGTTGATTTGATTGTTCTTTCTGAGGGTAAGGGTGTTAGTATTAAAGTAGTACCAAACCTTTATGATATGATCAGTGGTAATGTTAAAACAGGTGCAGTATACGGAACTCCTTTAATTCACGTTGACAGACTTGTAATGCCGAATTGGCAACGCGTGGTCAAACGATCCTTCGACCTCATTGCTTCTCTTATTGCCTTATTATTATTTTCTCCAGTTTGTCTTTTGCTTGCCTGTGCAGTTAAAATGTCTTCAAAAGGACCTGTGTTTTATAGACAGGAAAGAATCGGTAGGTTTGGCGTGCCTTTTCAAATAATTAAATTTAGGACAATGAGAGTAGATGCAGAAACCGGGACACCAAAATTAAGTTCTGCAGATGATCCCAGAATCACGAGTTCAGGGAAGTGGATGAGGAAATTAAGATTTGATGAGTTACCCCAGTTTTGGAATGTTCTTATTGGTGAAATGTCTTTGGTGGGCCCAAGACCAGAAAGAAAGTATTTTATTGATAAAATCAAAGCAAGAGCGCCGCACTATTCTCACTTACAAAAAGTTAGGCCCGGTATTACTTCTTGGGGACAAGTGAAATATGGTTATGCAGAAAATGTTGACCAAATGCTGCAAAGACTAAAGTTCGATATTATATACATAGAAAACATGACTCTAGCCCTAGATTTAAAGATTTTAATTTACACAGTGCTTACAGTCATCAAAGGTTCTGGAAAATGAAGATTATATGTATTGGTAGAAACTATAAGCTACACGTTCAAGAGTTGGGGAACAAGGTTCCAGATGAACCACTGTTTTTTCTAAAGCCAGACAGTGCAATTCTTACAAGAAAACACGCGTTTTATTTGCCAGATTGGACTGATGTTGTAGACTACGAAATCGAGCTTGTAATCAAAATCAGAAAGCTAGGGAAGGGAATACAAAAAAAATTTGCGCCTAGATATTACTCAATGGTGGGGCTTGGGATAGATTTTACTGCTAGAGATGTTCAATTTGAACTGAAGTCAAAAGGACACCCTTGGGAAAAGGCCAAAGGTTTTGACGGTTCTGCCGTAGTGTCTCATGAGTTTATTCCATTGAAAGATTTGGGAGGGGATATTCAAAATTTAAATTTTGAATTGAAAAAAAACGGTGAAGTTGTTCAGAGTGGAAATTCAAGTGAAATGATTTTCTCAGTAGACGATTTAATTGTCTACTTGTCTAAGTATATGACACTTAAAACGGGCGATCTTATTTACACAGGTACTCCTGCGGGAGTCGGACCAGTAAAAAAGGGTGATTTGTTAACAGGTACTCTTGAAGGAAATAACATGTTTGATGTGAGAGTTCGATAATGATTCAGTAGAATTGTAATTCAACTTCTATGTTATGCATTTGATTTTTGTTGGATATATGGGGAGCGGAAAATCAACGCTCGGTAAAAGAATAGCAGATAAAACGGGCAAGCCTTTTATAGACATGGATAATGTCCTTGAAGATAGATTTGGTTGTACAATCAGTGACTTTATTGAGGACTATGGTATGGAGTCATTTAGGACTGAAGAATCCGATCTTTTGAGAGAAATAATGTCAAGTCCCAGTTCGGTTATTGCAACAGGTGGTGGAACACCTTGTTCAAAGGGAGCTATGGAGTGGATGAGACGACATGGAGTGGTTGTGCATTTGAGCGTAACGCCAAAAGTTCTGGCCCAAAGACTCAAAGAAAATTGTGAGAATAGACCTATGCTTCATGGAGTAAAACCTGACGATTTGGAAAGGACAATAGGACGTCAGCTTTTAGTTAGAGCATCTTCTTACTCTGGAGCAAATACGAAGTGGGATGAAGAAGAGTTCGACGAAGAACTTTTAGACGCAAAGCTTGAGTCTATAGGTTGGAGGATGCGAGAGGTACTATAATTCTAAGTACACAGCGTCTTTACCTTCAGTCTTTTTGTTTAGAGCAACGCTTATGTGTTGGTCGACGTGAGTAGATAGTGATAGACCACAGTAATCGGCTCTAACAGGGAATGATCTGTGAATCCGGTCTATAAGAGTAGCAGTATATACTCCCTTTGGTTCTGAATCAAGTACGTGCTTCACAGAGTAAATCATCGTTTTGCCTGAATTCAGTACGTCATCAATTACAATTACCACTTTGTTGGAAATATCCTCTGAGCTGATGCTGCACTTTATATCACTTCCCAGGGGATTGTCCTTCTTGAGCTCAATTGATTCATTTCTAGTCTTAAGCTTTCCAATTGAATTGAGAATATCGTTTAGCCTTTTTGCCATCTCAACACCTTGTCCTTTAATTCCTATAAGTACCAACTCTTTTTCCATGTAGTGGTCTTCAAGGATTTGACGAGCCATCCTTTCAAGCTTGCGCTTAATCTGTTCGTTATTTAGAATTTTATTTCTCTTCATCTATTGAGGTCAATTTTAGGAATAAATCCATCAATTCTTTCAAATAAAGCTACAGATTCTACATGTGAAGTATGTGGGAATTGATCTACTAATTTGAATTGAGTCAATTTGTAGCCATTTTCTGCAAGTTTTGCTATGTCTCTAGCTTGGGTTGCAGGATTGCAACTTACATAGACCATTCTATCTGCTTGAAGCCTAATAACCTTTCTTAGTGTTTTAGAAGAAATTCCAGCTCTTGGAGGGTCCATTACTAGTGTTCTGATTTTTCCTCTATATTCTGGGTACTCAAGTAGAAACTTCCCTACATCAGCAGCGTAAAACTCAATATTTGTAAAGTCATTCCTTTGGGCACTAATTCTTGCATCTTCAATTGCTGACTCTACAATGTCGACACCAATGACTTTGCCAGAATGTTCTTTTGCTAAGAGTTGAGAAATGGTTCCAGTTCCACAAAACAAGTCTAAAACAACAGCATCTTTACCTCCAAGGTCTTCCCCAAGGGCAAAGTTTAGCACTTCTTCATAAAGCCTCTCAGCACTTTGGGGATTTGTTTGGAAAAAGCTGCTAAGACTAATGTCGAATTTTAATCCGTGAAGGGTTTCAGTAATTCTCTCTCTCCCGAAAATAAGGGTGCTTGCTCCAGCCCTTGCCTCAACTCTTTCTCCGATATCGTCATTAATAGTGTGTAGTATCCCAGCAACTCTATCTCCCCACAGCTCTTTTATGAATTTCACGAATTCTTCAGGCACAAACTGCCCTTCACCTTCTGAGGTAGTTACAATGTTGATGAGAAGTGAGTCTTCTGCTAAAGAGCGTCGAACAACGAAAAATCTATAAAAACCTTTTCTTTTGGGAGGATGCCATGCTGGAAGACCAGTAGCCTCACACCACTTTCTAATTTTAATTAGATCGCTCTCAATTTGCTTATCGAACAAGCCAGAGTCTGAATCTAAATTCTCTACTGCCCACCAAGTACCTCTGTGCTTAAAACCAAGCCCAAACCCATCTTCCTTTTCACCACTGTCAATATTGTGCAAAATAGAAGAGAAGCTGTACTCCATTTTATTTCTGTAATACCAAGAATTAGGTGAGCTTACAAACCCCTTGTACAATTGCTCTGGATTTTCTAACCCAGCTATTCTCTTGTACAATTCAATGGTAGTCTCCTCCTTGTACTTGTGTTGTACACCAATTGGGAAAGTTGCATAAGGAGCTCCTGGGATTGGTTGGTATTGTAATTCTACTTCCTCAGGTGCGGGTTTAATGACATCCATCAAGCGACATTCTGCATATCTTCTCTTGCATCTGCTAACCTGCAATCTTACTGTTTGGCCTGGGAAAGTGTTCTGGGCAAAAATTGTGAAATCACCTTTGTCCGTTGTGATTTTAGAGACTCCTTTACCCCCAAATGCAAGTCCAGTAATCTCGGCTTCTAGGACATGCCCTTTTCTAAACATTCTTTGTCTACCCATTTCACCTGCAAATGTAAAGCTCGTTGTAGCTCAAACGCCTAAATTTGTCAATCATGTACAAGGTTTTTACTCTAATATTTTTCTCTTTTTTTATATCATCCCAAACTGATAGCGAGTGGACTGTAGCTTCCTTTAATATCAGGTACGATAACCCAAATGACCCTCTCACCTGGGATGAAAGGAAGCAAGAGGTGGCAAATGCAGTCGCATATTTTGACATTGTTGGGTTTCAGGAGGTGTTGCCAAATCAATTAGAAGATTTACAATCCTTGATGCCATGGATGGCACATTATTCAAGGGGAAGGGAGGTAGATGGAAGTGGAGAAGCATGCCCTATTTTTTGGCAAAGGGATAAGTACGACCTTATGCATTCGGAAATTCGATGGCTAGCTGAAAATTGGCAAGCAGAAGGAGAGATAGGTTGGGATGCTCAGCTCCCCAGAATAGCTTCAATTGTTACACTCTATCAAAGGTCAACTGGAAAGGTTATAAAAGTGATTAACTCTCATTGGTCTCATGTTAGTTCTGAGGCAAGGGTGGGATCTGCTGAATTGATCAATAGTTGGTCAAATAGCAGAAATGCTGATGCAGTAATAGTGTTAGGGGATTTTAATGCAGACGATGATACTCCAGAAATCCAAACTCTTATAGAAAATGGTTTAGTTGATACTTATTACCATTCTGACGTAAGATGTAGAAGAGGGTTTGGCACATATGTGACTTTTGACCCAGCAAGTAAAGGAAGGTCAAGAATTGATTACATCATGGTAAAAGGAACGCGTGGAGCGTGGACTTGTGCTGACGAATTCATAAAAAATGGATACTACATTAGCGACCACCTTCCTGTTCATACTTCGCTTATGTGGTAAGAATTTGACGGCGTATATTGTGAAGATATGATTCAAGGAGAGCAACAAAAGACGATGGGAACATGGCCGGTTTTTCTAACCGCCGTTTCAACAATTTTAGGAGCTATTCTCTTTTTGAGGTTTGGGTATTCAATTGCCCATGTTGGCCTAATCCAAACTCTTCTTATTATTCTCGTTGGTCATATGGTTACTATCCCTGCAGCTCTTGCAGTTGCTGAGATTGCTACAAACCAAAAGGTAGAAGGAGGAGGAGCCTATTTCATGATATCTAGGTCGTTTGGGCTAAATATAGGAGGGTCGATTGGTATTACTTTGTTCTTATCCCAAGCTATTAGCGTTGCATTCTACATAATTGCATTTACAGTTTCAATAAGAGGTCTTCTAGCCTGGATTGAATTGCAATACGGAATTATGTTGGAGCCTCTATGGGTGAATTTAGGAATGATGGGATTGCTCACATTGCTAATGCTAACCAAGGGAGCAAATGTTGGGGTCAAAGCACTTTATGTTGTTGTTGCAGCACTAGTAGTTGCTTTAATCAGTTTTTTCATTGGCTCAGGCCCCGGAAACCCAAGCCTAGACCCAACTGCCACTATTCCTAAAGTGCTAAACATAGCTGATGGCGTGATTAACAGATATGGATTCTTTGAAGTATTTACTTTCATCTTTCCGGCATTCACTGGTATAGCCGCTGGATTAGGGCTCAGTGGCGATTTGAAAGACCCTAGGATAAGTATCCCAAAGGGGACCATTTATGCCACGATTGTTGGAATAGTAGTCTATGTAGCAGTGTCGTTTAAGCTTTGGTGGTCAGCACCTCTAGAGCATTTGGCTATGGATGAGTTGTACATGGAGAAGATTTCTGTTTGGCCTCCAATGATTGCAATTGGACTAGCTGCCGCAGCAATAAGTTCAGCTCTAGGATCTGTGATGATTGCGCCAAGAACTCTTCAAGCTTTAGCAGTAGATGGAGTTTTTCCCGAAAATATTTCAAGCTGGTTGAGTAAGGGTAAGGGAGTGACAAACGAGCCAGTAAGAGCTTCATTTATTACTTGCCTAATAGGATTTGCTTTTGTTTCAATTGGAGACATAAATGCAGTTGCTGAGATTATATCAATGTTCTTCATGGTGACTTATGGGGCAATTTGTCTTGTGTCCTTCTTAGAATACATGGCAGCTGACCCCAGTTACAGACCAACATTTAAGTCTCATTGGGCAATTAGTTTAGTTGGAGCTGTGTTGTGTATTGCGCTAATGTTTGGGATGAATACCCTTTATGCTGTTGCGAGTATTGTAATTATGATTCTTATCCACGCTTGGGTTGCTCGCAAAGGCAATCAAAGCGGAATGGTTAGACTTTTCAAGGGAATAATTTTCCAAATCACTCGCTCTCTTCAGTTGTCTCTTCAAATGAATGATGATGATGATTTTGAAGACGAAGCGGGGTGGAGGCCTTTTGTTTTAGCTATTTCTCCAGATAGCTTCCAAAGGAAAGAAGGTTATGATATGGTTAGATGGGTAGCTCATAGACATGGATTTGGAACCTACATGCACTTTATTAAAGGTTTCCTTGATTCTAATACTAAGAAGGAAGCTCAAAAGTCACAGAAAGAACTTGTTGATTGGGCTAGGGGAAGTAGGAGTAGGGTACACCTTGATACCATTATTTCTCCATCATTTACATCTGCAATAGCTCAGTGCGTTCAATTGCCGGGGCTAAGTGGAAAGGGTAACAATTTATTCCTAATGGAATACGACCCTAACAACATAGAAAATAGAGATCAGCTATTAGATAATCTGGCAATTTTAGAAGCAGCAGACTTAGACCATATTCTTTTAAGAAGTAGCGGAAGGGCTTATGGCAATAAGCACGATATACATCTTTGGATTACTCCTGAGGATGGCGAAAATGCCAGTCTAATGATTTTACTTGCATACATCATTCAATCTCACCCTGAGTGGAATGATGCCAGCATCTCTGTGTTCTTTATACACCAAGGGTCTGATGATGAACATGCAACCCAAATTAGGGACCAAATATTAGAAGGTCGTATTCCTATTGCTGAGCAAAACATTCAGTTTATCCAGACTGAAAATGAATCTGAAGTAACTAAGAAAATCATCAATAAAAGTGGTGGTGCTGATCTAGTAATTCTAGGTTTCTTAGATGGAAATTCTGTAGCAGATCACGGAAGTTTATTCGAGAGATATCACGGACTAGGGGAGACGATGTTTGTTCATTCCAACAACGCAAAAATCATTAAGTAATGAGAATTGGAGTGATAAACGGACCCAATCTGAATTTGCTTGGTATACGCGAACCAGGTGTGTATGGAGACTTAAGCTTAGACAAAATCATTGAAGATTTAAAGTCTTCATTTATTTCTCATGAGATATTAGATTTTCATTCTAATGATGAGGGTGAATTAATAGATATCATTCAAAAATGGGGAATGACTTTAGATGGCATTGTTATCAATCCTGGTGGGTATTCTCATACTTCAGTTGCGATAAGAGATGCTATATCTTCAGTTTCAGCTCCAGTAATTGAAGTGCATATAAGCAACATTCACTCGAGAGAGGAATTCAGACACACTACAATTACTGGAGGTGCTTGTAAAGCCGTTATTTCTGGATTAGGAGCAAGGGGTTATTCAGTTGCTCTGAGCTCTTTAGTTGAAGGCTAAATCTTTGTATAGAATTTCTTTTAGAACTCATCAATTCTAAATGTTTTAAAAGAATTAAACGCCTTTTACTTTCCATGTGATGAATTTACTTCTTCTTTAGAAATTTCTCAACACTTCGATTCATGTAATTACATAATTGCATAGCATCATTAATTGATAGCTGCTTGCCAAGTACATGGGTTTTTCCATTGTAATTAAAATGGATGTTGTCACCACCGAGTATCCAAAAGCTTTGGTCTAAGTTTCCTAAAAAAGAAGTTTCTGATCTCTCTACAGCACTAAATTCCCCAACACCAGTTAAAGAGAAATATCTTTCTTTTCCCTTCTTTTTGAATGCGTTCTTTATGAGAATCTGTTTGGCACTTATTCTAATTACCTCTGAACCAATTCTACGCCATAAAATCACTTTTAAGATTCTTACAAAGAAGTAAGTCCAAAAGGCCAAACAAATCACTAGCATATTCCTTTCATCACCTGCAGATGCAAAAGCTCCATATCCTATTAGGCCGCCTAGCCCTAGCCAGCCTCCAAACCAAGCTTCAAGTGCAATTTGTTGTGATGGTGGGATGGTTTGGGCTATCACAATTGTGGTAGCATCTCCGTGTTCAGCAATTGAAATTCTCTTGCCAATAGTTTTTAAGCTCATTAGAGATTAATTACTCGATTATAAATTTCTAAGTACTTGGGTAGGATGAAATCAATTCTAAAATTTTGGGCTCTCTCAAGAGTAGAGGACCTGTATTCGCTAATTGATTTATCGTTAGATAGTATTTCTAAAACGCAGGAAGCCATTTTATCAATGTCGCCTACTTCGCATAAGTGACCTGAAACGCCATTTTCAACTAATTCAGGCAATCCTCCAGCATTTGTTGCAATGACAGGAACGCCAACAGCCATTGCTTCAAGCGCAGCTAACCCAAAGCTCTCTGCCTCACTTGGCAATATAAATAAGTCACTAATCATTAAAGGCTCAATGGGGTTTTTCACCTTCCCAAGGAATACTACTTTTTCCTCAATATCTAGTTCTCTACATAATTGCTCAGCTGCAGCTCGGTCTGGACCATCGCCAACTAAAAGCAATCTCATGTCCTTTGATTTGCAGACCTTGCTATACACCTTGACTACATCTAATACCCTTTTTACTGGTCTAAAGTTTGAAATATGCGTAAGAATGGGTTGGCCTTCGGGCGAAATCCTTGACCTGAATTCTTCGTCGGCTTCTATGCTTATATGCTGATGACAAAAGAAATTGGGAATAACATTTATGTCCTTGTCAACACCAAACAATTTATTTGTTTCGGCTTTGAGGTCCTCAGATACAGCTGTAACGGCATCGCTTTTATTGATTGCGTAAGATATTACTGGTTCGAAGCTAATGTCCTTGCCCAAAAGAGTAATATCAGTTCCGTGAAG
>MDSV01057924.1_pt1 | contig 10356 bp, 10 predicted proteins | sample 810851 | NCBI WGS metagenome assembly MDSV01 (sample SAMN05326640, study PRJNA326480) | marine metagenome | isolation source: seawater | place: Atlantic Ocean: North East | collected 2012
TAATAAAGAAAGATTTTAAAAATCAATTTTTAAAATGCAAAGTTTTAACAAGTGGGTTTTTGGAGTCCAAAAAAGGAGTGCATATAAATGCAAATTTGAATCTAAGAGCTTTAACTCCAAAAGATATTAGAGCTCTAAAAATTGCTAAAAAATTTAAAATTAAAAACTTTGCAATTTCGTTTGTAAATAATCACAAGGACTTAAACCAAGTTAGAAAAATTGTTGGAGACAAAGCTAATATTATATCAAAAATAGAAACAAGAAATGCAATTAAAGATTTAAAAAATATTGCAAAAAATTCAAATGCTCTATTAATTGATAGAGGAGATTTATCAAGGTATATTCCTATTGAAGCAATTCCTAGTGCTCAAGAATATATTGTAAAAATTTCTAAATTAATGAAAACCCCAACTTATGTTGCAACAAACTTGTTAGAAACTATGATACAAACTTCAACTCCTACAAGGGCTGAAAGCCACGATATTTACTCTACTTTAAAACAAGGTGCGGAAGGACTAGTTTTAGCTGCTGAGACTGCTATTGGAATTGATCCAGTAAATTGTGTAAGATTTTTAAAAAAATGCATTAAAAATTATAGAAATAATAATATTAGAAAATATATTTAATGAGATAAAAAAATGTCAATTTCTAAGTTTAAAAATTTTTTGAGTTTAGACATTAGGTGGAAAATAAAATTTATCGGTAGATTTTTAAAACTAAAACTTTATCCAGAAAGATTTTATTTAACTGGCTGGAAAAGTATTTATTCAAAAATTATTTTTTATTTAATTTTCAAAGAAAAATCAAATAGCTTATATAAAAAGAACTATAATTTACTTTTTAAAAAAACATACAAAAAAACTGAGGTCAATTCTTTAGTAGCTCTTCCGAGAAGTGGGTCAAATTTTTTAAGAAATTTAATTACGACATATATCTCTTTAGAAAAAAAGATTAGTAATGGAGTACCAAAATACGATGGCATCACAGATACCTGGAAAATGTTGCCATCAACAATATTTCCAGCAGACATGTATAATGCAGTAAGTTTAGACGAAGAAAATTTTAAAATACAAGCAATTTTAGAACAAAATGAGATAGATAGAAAAAAAATTTTTTTTTCTCGCCATCCAATTAATAAAGCAGACTTAACAAATATTATGAATTCTAAAATCATTTTATTGTTAAGAACTCCAAAGGATCAAGTTAAATCTTGGATACTTACAAAAGCGTTTAATTATAATTATTCAGACAAAGAGTTTGAAAATGAGCTCATTATACAAATAAAAAAAAATATATTGTTTTTAAAATTTTGGAACGACCATTTTTTTAATTTAAAAATTCCTGGATTAATTATTGATTTTAATAAGTTGTCAGAAAATACAGGGATTTTATTTAGAGAAATATTAAAATTTTATAATTATGAGTTTGATGAAAAAAACTTTTTAAAAGCAGTAGAAATTAATAAAAAAGAAAATTATAGAATATATATGGGAGAGGGAACAAAAAGTATTAGATTTATGAACAGCAAAATTAAAAATAAGTATTTAGATAAGTATGAAAAATTTATTTCTATCAATCAATCAATTAAAGAAGCTGAAAAACTTTATATAAAACTTATTTCAGCAATTTAAATTTAAATCATATTTTTTTTTATAGGTGAAAATTGTTTAATATTTTTCTTTGATTTTTTACCAAGTAAATTAAAATAATTCTCTGCTCCGATGCCGACTTTAGGTCGAAAACAAGCAATATTTTTCTCTGAAAGTTTTTCATTTTTTTTAATATGTTTAGTTGCATATACAGATCTTCTAAATATTTTACTTGAATTTTCTGAAACTGGATTTCTTTTCTTTGAATTATAAATTTTATCCATTTTAATAGTCATTTCTTTTAAGTTTTTTAGTTCATTGGGAGTTATAGAAAATAATGAGTCTGGACTAGAAGTATTTCTTTTAATCGTAAAATGTTTTTCAATTAATTTTACTTTATGACTGAGAGATGCTACTGAGGCATCTATCCCTTTAGTATGATCAGAAAATCCAATCAGTTCAACTTTGGTATTAGTTTTAATTTTTTCAATATTTTTAAAATTTATATCCTCAAGTGGAGTTGGATAGCCAGATACACAATAAAGTAATATAATTTTATTATGATATCTTCTGATAATTTTTAATGCAGCATTAATCTCAGAAATTGAAGAAAGACCAGTGGACATAATTATTGGCTTCTTTTTTTTTGCAATTTCTGTAACTAGTCTATGGTCTGTTAACTCAAAAGATGCAATTTTGTATATGTTCGGTTTAAAATTATTAAGGAATTTTAAAGCTCTTATGCTGAAAGGAGTGCTAAATAGTTCGATACCATTTTTTTTTGCAACTTTAAAAGCATCATAATGCCAATCAAATGGTGTCTGTGCTTTTTTATACAAATTCCATAAATTTTTACCTTTCCACAATCCTTTCTTAATTTGGAATTTTTTATTAACAATCATATCTTCAGGTTCATAAGTTTGAATTTTAATTAAATCTGCACCATATTCTTTTGCTTTCAAAATGTGGTTTATAAAGTTTTTTTTAGATCCACAATGATTTGCTGACACCTCTGCTATAATTAAAGTTCTTTGATTGTTGCCGATTTTCAGTTTTTTGTTTAAATTAATTCTCATTGGTTTATTTATTTAATATTATTATATAACTATTAGTGTACGTCCATTGAAGCTAAAGTTAATTTCACTGTTTAATTTTCGTTATTTTTTTTTGATTTATTGTATATTTTTATTACATATTTTTTTTTATTTAAAATAAAAAAAGCTGGATAATTATCATTATCACAAACTCTTAATTTATTAAATTGTGAATTTAATGATTTGTGAACATTTAATTTACTATCTTCCATAGTTCTTTTTTTAAAGTAAGAAGGTTTCCCAATTTGGTTATAAGAATGTGGTAGTTTCATTTTATTTTTTTTAAAAACTTTAAGAAATTTTATAATTAAGATTAATGTCTGATCAAGTTGTAATTTTTTGATTTCATCAAAAAGATAATGTTTGGGTATTCTTACTTTTTTTTTAAAATAATATTTTCCTTCATCCATTTTTTCATTTACTTCAATCAGAGAGAATGTTATTAACGATTTTCCATCTAATATTTGCCATGTTAATGGCGACATTCCTCTTCCATTAGGAAGATTTGAAGCATGGATCACTAAGTTACTTTTTGACCTATTAAGAAATTTTTTGTCTAAAATTTTGAAGTAGCTAAATATGACATTTATATCATAATTTTTTTTTAAAAATTTATGATCATTTATTACTTGAATTTTATTACTAAATTTAATTAATCTTTTTTTGATAAAAGGCACATACTTTAATGCCCAAGAATTTTTACTAATTAGTATTTGAATTTTCATTTTAAGTATTTATAAGTATGACTTTCATTGATTATGTATAAAAAAAATAAACATTTTACAACAATAAACAAAATAGAAAAGATTAGATCAGCAAACAATGTAAAGTGGATGGATGTATTAAGATTAGCATTTAAATATGCTCCTAAAGAAGCTTCAAAAATTATGAAAAAAATTAACTCAAATGACAAAAAAATTTCTACTTTGCTGAAAAAGCTAAAGTAATAAATGAAAAAATATTTTAAGATTATATCTATATCTTTTTTTTTTTTAGTTTTTATAATGAGCAATTCTCTTTTAGGAACTAATTTAAAAATAGAAAAAAAATCATTTAGTAAAAATGAAAGCCAAATAATAATAAATGGTTATGGCGTTTCTTATGGTGTTGGAGTTAAAAATAACAAAATTTATATACCTGAATTTGGTAGTGGGCTGATATATACTTATGAAATCAACACAAACAAAAAAAATATACTAAACCGGAAAAATAACAAATTAGAAAATTTAAATTTATTTCATAAAATAATTAATAAAAGAATTAAAAAAAACATAATTAGGCCGCATGATATATTTGTAGATGAAAATTCTTTAATTTATGTATCTGAAATGGGTCTAGGCAAAGCCAAAGGGGAAGGAAAAATTACAGTTTTTGATAAAGAATATAAAATGATCGCAGAAATTGGTTCTAAAATGCATGATAATCTTGGCATGATATCACCTGTAATGATAAGTAAAATTTTAGACATATATTACGTGTCAGAATTTGGAGGTCATAAAATTTTAAGATTTGATAAAAATTTTAATTTTATTGACTGGATTGGACAAAAGGGTGAAATCGATGAAAAAATTATTAAAAATTCTTGGACAAAAGATAAACAATTTATAAATGTTGGATTAAATAAACCTCATGCAGTTAAACTTGGACCTGATAAAAACTTATATATTGTTGATTCTGGTAATCATAGAATTTTAAGATTTAATTTAAAAGGTGAATTTAATGGATGGATAGGAAAAAATGAGAAGGGAGAGATAAATAGTAATTGGAATAAAGTTGGTGAAACTTCATCAGGTCATGAATTAGGAGCTTTTAGCGCCCCTTGTGATTTGATAATTTTTGAAAATTTTTTGTACGTAAGTGAAGTGGAAAATAATAGGATATCTAAAATAGGATTAGATGGAAAAAGCTATGGTTGGATAGGGTTTGATGAAGTAAATAATCAATTTATTTGGTCTAAAGATATAAATAATAAAATTCATTTAAAGCATCCCTTTGGAATTAAATTAGAAAAAAATACTTTTTTTATTGCAGATAAGGGTAATAATAGGATAATAGTTATAAATTCAGATAATTTATTTAAATAATCATATTTCTAAATGATAAACTTTTATAGATGTAAAAAATGTCTATTTCCAAGTACTAAGCCAGATCTTCATTTTGATGACAAGGGTGTATGTGGAGCTTGCAATTATACTACTTACTATGAAAATATAGACTGGAAAAAAAAAGAGCAAGAATTTCTAAAACTTTGTGATGACTTAAAATCATTAAATAAAAATAATTACTATGATTGTGTAATTGCTGTAAGTGGTGGTAAAGACAGTACATATCAGACTTATTTAGCTAAGGAAATTGGAAAATTAAATCCATTGCTATTATCTTTTGAGCCATCTAGACCAACTAAAATAGGGGTTAAAAATCTACAAAATTTAAGTAATAGTTTTTCATGTGATTTAATACAGTTAAAAAAAAATCAAAATGTTTATAAAAAACTGGCTAAAATAGGTTTTGAAACAGTTGGAGATCATGAATGGCCTAATCATGTCGGTATATATACCTGGCCTATAAAAATGGCTATTAAATTAAATATAAATTTAATACTATATGGAGAACCTCAAGGACTTATTGGTCAAGGCAGACCAAAAAAGTTAAAAGAGATAGAAAAAATTAATCGAGAGTGGTTTGAGGAATATGTAGGTATGGTTGGTTTAAGACCGAGCGATATGCTTGAGTTTAGCGATGATTTAAAAAAGGATGTTATGTTTCCATATTTTTTTCCTGAAGATGAAGAGATAAAAAAAAGTAAAATAATTCCAGTTTTCACTGGCAATTATTTTAAGTGGGACGCTCAAGAAGTAATTGGTAAAATGGAAAATTATGGATGGCAAAGATCAACAGAAAGAGTAGAGGGTGATTATGAAAATTTTGAAGATTTAGATTGTGGTTTCATGCCAATTCATCAGTATTTCAAGTTTATTAAATATGGTTATGCAAGAGCAACAGATCACGCATCTTATGAAATTAGACACAATAGACTTACAAAAAAACAAGCAAAAGAATATATTATTGAATATGATCAAGAGTTTCCAAAAAAATATTTTAAAGAATTTCTAGATTTTTTGAATATTGATGAAAAATTTTTCTTTGAGATAAGAGATAAATTTACAAATCGTGAATTATTTGAAACAGATAACAATTATGCAATTAAAAAAGATAAAAATAACCAATTAATTCTTAACAATACCTGGTATAAAAGTTTTGAGTAAAAATAAAATCTGTGTAATTAATTATCAATTAAATAACATCTCATCAGTTATTAAAGCCTTACATGAGAGCGGTATTAAGTTTGAAATCCTTAATGAAGGGACAAATCTTTATAATTTTTCGCATGTAATAATTCCAGGAATAGGATCATTTGGTGCAGGAGTAGCAAAATTAAAAGACTTAAATTTTTTTGATAAATTAAAGAATTGTCCAAAAAATATTAAAATTTTAGGAATATGTTTAGGTATGCAAATTTTGTTTGAAACAAGCGAGGAGTCAAATGATCCAAACACTAAAGGATTATCATTAATTGAAGGAAATGTAAAAAAAATGACCCAATTTAACGATAAGAACATATATATACCTCACATTGGCTGGAATAAAATAGAAAAATTATCAAATTTAAATTATTTTGAAATTGACTCTAGAAGTGACTTTTACTTTGCTAATTCTTATTATGTTAATCCAAAAAAAAAAGATGTGATCAAATTCACCTTTTTACATGGAAAAAAATATCCAGCTGTGATTCAAGAAGATAACTACGTTGGTTTTCAATTTCATCCAGAAAAATCTAAAGCTGGAATAGAAATTTTAAAGTCATTTTGTATTTAAAACTTATGAGCAAAAGTACAAATCTGAAAAAAAGAGTCATTCCCTCTATTTTAGTAAGTAATTATCATGTAACAAAAAGTAAATTTTTTTCTGATCATAGAATTTTTGGTAATTTAGTTCAAACTGTAGAGCTTTTTAGAAGAAGGAAAGTGGATGAATTAGCTATAATTGATATAGAGTGTTCCAAAAAAAAAATACCAATAGATAGTAGAATACTTAGTTTGATGACTTCTAATAGTCTAATTCCAATTACTTATGGTGGTGGGATTAAAAATCTTTATGATATTGAAAAATGTCTAAATACTGGATGTGAAAAAATTGTAATAAATTCAATTTTGTTTGATGATATAAAATTTTTAAAGGAAGCAGTAAAAAATTTTGGATCTCAATCTATAATTGTAAACATTGATATAAAGACAAAAAATAATACTTTAAATGTTTTCAACCATTCTAAAAATCAAATAGAAAATATTTTGCTTACAGACCATGTAAACATTTGTCAGGAATATAATTGTGGTGAAATTATAATAAATTCTGTAGATAAAGATGGTTCTATGAGTGGATATGATAAAAATTTGATCAATAAGCTAAGGCCTATGATAAATAAACCTATAATAATAAATGGTGGGTGTGGTAAACCATCAGATATGAAAGAGGCAATTGATCTAGGCGCAGACGCATGTATGGCCGGAAGCATTTTTTTTTTTACCAGATACAGTTACAAAGATATAAAAAATTATCTAAATAAAAATGATATAAATGTCAGAATTTAATCTTTTATTTACAAATTCAATTTCTAAGTATAAGTATTCATTTCATGTTAGATAATAAAAGCATACTTATAACTGGTGGAACAGGTTCTTTTGGCAAAGAATTTATTAGAATAGCTTTAAAAAAATACAAAAAAATAAGAAAGTTAATTGTTTATAGTAGAGATGAATTAAAGCAGTATGAAATGAAAAAAATATTTAGTGAAGAAAAATATCCATGCATGAGATATTTTATTGGCGACATAAGAGATTTAAATAGACTTAAATTAGCAACACAGGATGTAGATTTTTTGATACATGCTGCTGCCTTAAAACAAGTCGATACAGCAGAATATAATCCATTTGAATATGTTAAAACAAACGTTTTAGGAACACAAAATATAACAGAGGTGTCATTAGAAAATAACTTAAAAAAAGTGATATCATTGTCAACAGACAAATCAGTGTCACCAATAAATTTATATGGTGCAACAAAATTATGTTCAGACAAAATAATTTTGTCATCCAATAACTTTAAGGGAAAAAAAGATTGTATATTCTCTGTAGTGAGATATGGAAATGTAACTGCAAGCAGGGGTTCAGTTATTCCTTTATTTAAAGAAAAAATTTTAAATAAAGAAGAAATAAAGATTACAGATACTAGAATGACGAGGTTTAATATTTCTTTATCTGCAGGTGTAGAAATGGTTCTGTGGTCATTAAAAAATGCTTTTGGGAATGAGATTTTAGTTCCAAAATTAAAATCTTATAAACTATTAGATATTATAAAAGCACTTAAAATAAAAAAATATAAAATTATTGGTACAAGGCCAGGAGAAAAAATTCATGAAGAACTAATAAACAAAGACGAGTCCGTCAATACCTTGGATATAGGTAAATATTATGTTGTATTGCAAAATAAGAGAGACAACAAAATAATAAAATATTATAAAAAAAATTTTAAAGCTTTTTTTATTGGAGAAAATATTTCTTACAATTCAAAAGATACGAATTATCTATCAATTAAAGAATTACAAAATTTATTGTGATTTTTTAGAGCTCAAAAATTTTACCATTCTCTATTTGTAAATTCCTATTACATACATCCAAATCTTCTAAATTATGAGAAACAATAACAATACCTTTATTCCTCAAATTTTTTATGTAATTTTTAACTTTCTTTGTAGTATCTCTGTCTAAATTTGAAAAAGTTTCGTCTAAAAATATAAATTTTGAATTTTTAAAAAATGCTCTACATATAGCAATTTTTTGTTTTTCTCCACCTGACAAGTTAATATTGTTTTCTGATATTATTTGATTAAGACCTAATTTATTAGAGTTTACAAAATTCCTTAAGTTAAAATTATCAATTAAATCGTTTACAAAATTTAATTCTGATGATGATAAATTTTCTTTTAAAGTTATATTTTTTATAAGAGTGTCATTGAATAAAAATACATCTTGTTCAATATAAGAAATGGAGTTTTTCCAGCTTAAATCTTTAAATTTATTTACCTTATTTTCATCTATTAAAACTTCACCATTCTCTGGCGCAATTAATCCTGACAAGGCTTTTAAAAGTGTACTTTTGCCTGACCCGTTAACCCCTCTTATTCCAATTATATCATTGACCTTTAGCATAAAGTTTAAGTCTTCAAAGATTAATTTTTTTTCTTCGTTATAATAAAATTTAAAATTTTTAACTTCTAATGATTTTTGTATTACAATTTCTTGTTTATCTGCATCCTTGTTTTTATTTAGTTTAGACAATTCATTGTTAAGTATATCTATTGCATATTCTGAATTTTTTATATTACCATAAATGTTAAATGCTAATATAAGTTGAGGGAGTAATTTCAAAGAAATTATGCCAAAAATCGTAATATAAGTGATTACTTGTTCTTCATTATAATTTAAATATTTTAATAAAAAATACATTAATATCAAAATAGTAATTAATCCTATTTCTTGCGAAATTTTTGGTAAAGAATTTAATACTTTAAATAGTGTGTGGACTCTTGAATAATTTTTAGCTTTATGATTAAAAATTTTTAAAATCTGATTTTCTAAATTAAATAATTTAACAATATGAAAACCATTAAATATTTCCTGTATATTTTTAACAAAAATTGAATGATACTGATATTTTTTTTTACCTATATTCACCATTCTGTCTTTAATCAAAAAGTAATATAGACCTAAGAAAAATATAATAATGATGCTTAACAAAAGTGTGAGTTTGAAATCAAATGTTGATAAAAATATTATAAAAATAATAAGGTGAAAAAAAATTTTTATTAAAAGTAAATTGTGAATATAAAAAATTTCTATTGCTCTCTCTGCATTTAAAATTATTCCATTTAATATAATATTTGAGTTCATATTAAAAATTTTTGAGTATTTAATATTTAAAAAATTGTTAATCAATCTTATTCTAATTTTCGCTATTAGATCATTTGAGTAATTTATCTGAAAATAATTTATAAAAAAAGTTAATAGATATTTTAGAAAAAAAATTGAAAAAATAACAACAAAAATAAAATTTAAATTACCAATATAATCTTTAATAAATAATGTAATAATATTTAAGTAAAAATTATCAAAATCAGGTATGGAATTATTGATAAAAATTATTATTAAAGGAATTATTGAGCTTATGGCAAACAAATCCAAAATAGATTGAATAAAAGACAAAAATAAATAAACATATCCTCTATTTTTATCTTCTGTATTAAGACTATCTCTAAAAAAAGTTTTAAATTTATTTATCATTTATTTAACATGTCTTTACTAGAAAAAAAATTTTCAATGCGATTTATATTTTCTAAAACTACATACTCAGATCCTTCAATAGATAAATGGTTATTATCCATATAAAGTAATTTTCCATTATTAAATTGTATACAGTTTTCTTTACATAAGTTTTTGACTGGATCAATAAAAAATATTTTGTATTCATTTAATGTTTTATTTTTCTGTATATTCTCGAAAAATTTTGAATTAAAATCTCTTATCTCACTTAAATACTTATTTTTATTTTCTGAAGAA
>MDSV01066082.1_pt1 | contig 10356 bp, 13 predicted proteins | sample 810851 | NCBI WGS metagenome assembly MDSV01 (sample SAMN05326640, study PRJNA326480) | marine metagenome | isolation source: seawater | place: Atlantic Ocean: North East | collected 2012
GGGCGAAGAGAGAATCGAACTCTCACTTCTTGCGAAACACGATTTTGAGTCGTGCGCGTCTACCAGTTCCGCCATTCGCCCTTAATTGTTTAATATTTTATTAAATAGTATAAGAACTAAAATTATAATAAAACCAAAAAATGTTTAATGCTCTATATAAAAAGTGTTTAAATTTAGCTGCACATAAAAGTTCAAAATATTATTTGGCACTAGTTTCCTTTGTTGAAAGTTCTATTTTCCCCATTCCACCGGATGTAATGGTAATACCTATGGTAATTTCAAAAAAAACAGATTTCATAAAAATATTTCTAATAGCAACAATATTTTCTGTTTTAGGTGGAATAGTGGGTTATTTTATAGGAGCAATTTTTTTTGATCTAGGAATGCAAATAATGAGTTTTTACGGGTATGAGGATAAATTAATCAACCTCAAAAATAGTTTAATTAAAAGTGAAGGTTTTTATGCTTGGTTTGGAATTCTTTTTTTGGCTGGCTTTACACCTCTGCCTTTTAAAGTATTTACTATTGCTAGTGGTTTAATCAGTTTTAATATTTTAGTTTTCATTTCTATAAGTTTTATTTCAAGAGGATTGCGTTTTTTTATAGTTTCCTATCTTTGTTATAAGTTTGGAGATGTCTTTACTAAATTTATGGATGAACATGGTTCCAAATGGTTTACAATTATTGGAATAATAATTGTTATAGTTGGGATTATGATTTATTTAATGTTGAAAACTTATGCTTAATTACAAAATTAATATTTATTTAAACATAATTTTCTTTACTAGCTTTTTATCTATAATTTCAGCCCTTTTCATAGAATATTTACTTGGACACCAGCCTTGCAATCTATGCTTAATTCAAAGAGTCCCATATGGATTAAGTATAATTTTAATATTTTTAAATCTTTTTCTAAAAAAAAAAGAGCAATTTATAATATTATTATTGATTATAATATTTTCCTTTTCTTTATTGTTGTCTTTTTACCACTTTGGAATCGAGCAAGGTTTTTTTAAAGAATCAGCAGTTTGTAGCATTAAAAATTTGTCTAATATTATTTCTAAAGAAGAAATATTGAAACAGTTACAAATCAAAACTTTAAGTTGTAAAGATGTGACATTTAGAATTTTTGGATTATCACTTACTACATATAATATAATTATAAGTTTAATTTTTGTCATTTTATTAATAAAAATCTTTAAAAATTATGAAAAATTCAAAAAATAAAATTGAAGAGTTTATAAGAGTGGACCATGCAGGTGAGCGTGGAGCAGTAAAAATATATGAAGGACAACTTCTTGCTTTAAATACTCTTGTTAAAGATGATGATTTAAAAAAATTAATAGAAGAAATGAAAACTCATGAAAAAGAACACTGTGATTTTTTTGAAAAGGAAATAAAAAAGAGAAATATTACACCTACCAAATTTCTTCCTCTTTGGGATTTATTAGGTGTTGGCTTAGGATTTGGTTCAACCTTGTTGGGAAAGAAAGCAGCCATGTTATGTACTGCTTCAGTCGAAGAAGTGATTGATAAGCATTATCAAAATCAAATTGATGAATTAAACTCCGACGAAAAAGAATTAAAAAATAAAATAATTAAATTCAGAGAAGATGAACTTCATCATAAAAATATAGCATATGAAAAAGGTGCAACAAAAAAAGGTTTTTACTCTATAATGGATAAAATAATTAAAACTGGATCCAAAATTGCAATCAACATCTCTGAAAAAATTTAAAAAAAATTAGGACTCCAGTTCAACATCCCAATAAAGGTAATCCATCCAACTTTTATGTAGATAGTTAGGAGGAAAATATTTACCATTTTTATGTAGATCCTCTGTTGAAGGTCTAAAGGGATATTGATTTAGTTGCATGCCAGAGGATTTAAGAAGCTTTCCCCCTTTCTTTACATTACACGAGGAACAGGCTGTAACAACGTTATCCCAATTAGTTTCACCTCCTTTAGATCTTGGCAATAAATGATCAAAAGTTAATTCTACTCCGCTTCCACAATATTGGCATGAAAATCTATCTCTCAAAAAAACATTAAATCTGGTAAAGCTTGGTTGTGATTGAGGCGCAATATAACTTTTTAAAGCAATAACACTAGGAAGTTTCATTTTAAAAGAAGGACTTCTGACTTGTCGATCATAATTACTCACTATTATTACTCTATCTAAAAAAACAGATTTAATAGCATCTTGCCAAGACCACAAAGAAAGCGGATAATAACTTAGAGGCCTATAGTCTGCATTAAGAACGAGTGCAGGACACTTTTCTAAAGAAACATTTTGCTCAATAAATTCATTCATTAAATAAATCTTATATTAATTAAATAATGATATCAATATTTCTCAAATATTAAATTTTTTTTAAAATATAATTTAAACCTATGCTTGATGCTTCAATAGGGATATGGTGACCACAATTATTAATAAGATGAGTTTCTACATCAATATTTTCTCTTATTAAAAAATCTTTGGCTTCTAATAAATGTGTTGGTGACACTATATCATCTTGATCACCATGGATTAATAAAGTACTAGTTGAGTTTTTTTTTCTATCTTTTAAATTATCAATATTAATTATTTTACCTGAAAACCCTACGATACAATTAAATGGTTTTTCAGAAGTTAATCCAACATTAATTGACATCATACATCCTTGACTAAAACCAGATAAAATAATTTTGTCATTATCAAGATTATATTCATTTCTAATTTCCTCTAAAAACTGATTAATTTTTTCCTCTGCTTTTAAAGACTCAACAAGTGTATAATTTTGATCATCATTGCTAAGATCAAACCACTGATATCCAGCTGGATTAATTGCACATACCTCATGTCCATTAGGACAAACAAACATTGTATTAGGCATATGTCTTTTCCAACTTAAAGTTAACATACTTATATCTTTGCCATCTCCGCCGTAGCCATGCAATAATACAACTGCATTTTTGATAACTTTATCATTTTCAGGTTCAATAATAGTGCTTTCAAGACAAAATGTCATAATAGGTTTAATTTGTTTTTTTATTTAAGAAAACACACTACAATATAATCATGTTTACTGGAACATTAGTTAAAATTTTATCTATCGTACTTTTAATTACTGTAGGAATAGTCTTAATCCTGGGAATAGGAACTTTATTCAAAGGTGGTAATGCTAGTAAAAAATACTCAAATAAATTAATGCAATTAAGAGTTCTTTTGCAATTTGTTGCTATAATTCTACTTGTAGTTTTTGCTTATTTTTTCAAGGACTAATTAAATTTTTGTACCCATTGAGTAAATTCTTTATCTTCAAAATCAATTGAACCCAATATTCTGGCAAATTCTTTACCTTCTTTATTGAAAAGAATTGTTGTTGGAACTCCTCTAAGATTTAAATCTTTGGCTAATGTAGTTTGATTATCAAAATATATATTTAGATTTCTAATATTTAAATCTTTAAAAAACTCTTTCGTTTTTTTTAAATTATCTTTTCCAATATTTATTGGAAATATTTCTATGTTATCTAAACTTGGTATTTTTTTTAAAGCATCAAGAGATGGCATTTCCTCTTTACAAGGTGCACACCATGTGGCCCAAAAATTAAGCAATATTAGACTACCTTCATAATCTATTAGTTTTATTGTTTTTTTATCAGTGTCTAGAAAGGTAATATTATTATATGTTTTTAATTCCTTATGAATTACAATATTTTTAATATTAGGCACTTCACTTGCCAATGTATTAGAAATAAGAAATATAAATATTATTAAAAATCTCATATTTATGGGTATAAGTTGTTACCATGACTAAAAATAAAAACAACCAATCAATTTGGAACACAAGGATCAAGAAAAAAACATCTTCACTTTTTCAAAAAGTTGGAAGCTCTATAAATATTGATAAGAGATTATATAAAGAAGATATTAAAGCTTCAATAGTTCATGTTGAAATGCTTTTTAAACAAAAAATAATATCTTTTAAAATTAAAAATAAAATTGTTTTTGGATTACAAAAAATAGAAAAAGAAATTTCAAAAAATAATTTTGAATTCAATACAAAATATGAAGATATTCATATGAATATTGAAAAAAAACTTTTTCAAATTATAGGAGAGGAGGCTGGATATATTCACATAGCAAGATCTAGGAATGATCAAGTTATTACTGATTTTAAAATTTGGATTAAGTCAGCTACAAAAGAAATTAATATAAATTTAGACAATATAATTAGATCTACACTCAAAATTGCAGAAAAAAATATTGAAACTATTGTTCCAGGTTTTACTCATTTAAAAAATGCTCAACCAATTTCTTTAGCACATTATTTTATGGCTTATATAGAAATGTTTAAAAGAGATAAAAGAAGATTTATTAATAATTTTGAAAGTTTAAATGAATGCCCACTTGGAGTGGCCGCTCTTTCTGGTACATCATTTAACATAAATAGAAATTATACTGCAAAAAAACTTGGCTTTAGCCAACCAACTAATAATTCAATTGACACAGTTTCAGATAGAGATTTTGTCTTAGATTTTCTTTTCAGTATTTCTGTTTGTTCTATGCATATATCTAGAATTGCAGAGGAACTAATAATTTGGAACTCAGATGGTTTTAATTTAATTCATTTATCAGATAGGGTTGTGACTGGCTCGTCTATAATGCCACAAAAAAAAAATCCAGATTTATTAGAATACTTAAGGGGAAAAACTGGTACAACATTTGGAAATTTGTTTTCAATGCTAACTATATTAAAAGGTTTGCCATTATCATACTTCAAAGATATGCAAGATGATAAAGAAATAGTTTTCAAATCTTATGATACCTTAGTCCATTGTCTAAAAATATTTAATGAAATACTAAAAAATACTTCCCCCAACAAAAAAAAGATGTATCAGTTAGCTGACTCAGGTTTTATTACTGCTACAGACCTTGCAGATTATTTGGTCAAAAATCATTCTATGTCTTTTAGGAATGCATATCAAAAAACTGCAGAAATAGTAAATTATGCTGAAAAGAAAAGAAAAAATTTGAAGGATCTTAAAATTGAAGAATTAAAAAAAATTGAACCAAAGCTAACTAATGAAGTTTTGAAAGTTTTTGATTTAAAACATTCAATAAATTCAAAAAAATCTTATGGAGGAACATCTTTTGAAAACGTAAAAAGAATGATATTGAAATACAAAAAAGATAAATGATTAAAAAAATATATATAATATTATTTGTTACCATTATGCTTTTCTCTTGTGGTAAAAAAGGTGATCCTGTTTACAAAGAAAAAAATCAAAATTCAGAAAAAATTAGTACTCAAATGAGTGCCTTTTCATGATTTATAAAAAAAATAAGCTTATAATTGATAATTTTGATATTGGCTCTATTACTAAAAAATATAAAACGCCAATTTATTGTTATTCTTTAAAAAAGATTAAGAATAATATTCAAAATTTTAAAAATCACTTTAAAAAAATTAATCCTTTAATTTGTTATGCTGTTAAAGCAAATTCTAATTTGGGTATTTTAAGAGAAATTAGAAAAAATAATCTTGGGGCAGATGTAGTGTCTGGGGGTGAACTTATGAAATCACTTAAAGCAGGTATCAAACCAAAAAAAATCGTATTTTCGGGAGTTGGAAAAACTACTGAGGAAATTGAGTATGCAATAAATAAAAATATCCTTCTAATAAACACTGAGTCAAAAAGTGAAATACTAGAAATAGAAAAAATAGCAAAAAATAAAAAAAAAACTGTTGATATAGGCATAAGATTAAACCCAAATACTGATGCTAAAACTTTGAGACAAATTTCAACTGGAAAGAAAGAGAATAAATTTGGTGTAGATCAAAAAGTATTTTTTTCATTAATTAATTTAATAAATAAATCAAAATATCTAAATTTAAAATGTCTTAGTGTTCACATTGGAAGTCAAATACTTAATTATAGACCATATCAAAATATGCTTAAAGTAATTAGTAAAATTATTACAAAATCAAATTTTAACTTTGAATATATTGATTTGGGAGGTGGTATGGGTATTGATTACAGTCATAATAATTCCAAGTTAAATTTTAAGAAATACTCTCAAAGTATCGAAAATTTTTTAAAAACAAATAATTGTAAAATTATTTTTGAACCTGGAAGATCCCTAGTAGGCAGCTCAGGTATACTTATAACAAAAGTTGTCTATATTAAAAAAGGTTTTAAAAAAGATTTCATAATTTTAGATACTGCCATGAATGATTTGATGAGACCAGCTCTTTACGGAGCAAAACATAAAATAATTCCTATAAAAAAAAATAACAAAATTTCAAAAAAAATTTATGAATTTGTTGGACCAATATGTGAAAGCACAGATACATTCGCATCAATCAAAAATTATCAAAAATTAAATGAAAAAGATTATTTAATTATTTGTGATGTTGGAGCTTACGGAATATCACTAGCTTCAAATTACAATGTAAGACCTAAGCCACTAGAAATATTAATCAATGGACCAAAAATTCAGATTCTAAGCAAAAGACAAAAATTATCTGAATTAATGTAACATTTTTACATAATGTTAAGAAATACAATATTTTCAATAATTTTTTTTTCAGGCATCATTATAATATCACTTATATTTTTGCCTACATTATTTTTACCTCAAATATTTGTTTTGATGGGGGGTAAGCTTATGGGGCACTGGGCAAGCTTCTGTCTAAAAAAAATTCTATCTACAGAAATTAAGATCATAGGAAAAGAAAATATTATAAATGATCAGAAATTTTTTATAGCTGCATCCCATCAGTCAATGTTTGAAACCTTTTATCTTCAAACAATTTTTAATTCTCCTGTGTTTATTTTAAAAAGAGAATTAATATTAATACCAATTTTTGGATGGTATTTGAAAAAGATTGGCTCAATTTCGATTAAGCGAAATAAGATTTCAAAAGATAATTTAGATTTTTTTACTGATATCAGAAATATGATTAATAAAACCAAAAGGCCTTTAATAATTTTCCCTCAAGGCACAAGAGTTAAACCAGATGAAAGACCGCCATTTAAGAAAGGTGCAGCTAGGATTTATGAAACATTAAAGATTTCTTGCCAACCTGTTGCTATAAATTCTGGTTATGTTTGGCCAAAAAAAGGACCCAAAATTCCAAATAAACTAATAACAATATCAATATTACCTAAAATAGAGTCTGGAATTGAAAAAAATGTATTTTTAAAGACCTTAGAAGAAAAAATTTACTCTGAATTAAATAATTTGAATTAACCCTTCATAGGCATAACAACATAAATACTATCGAAATCTCCTGGATCCTTAATCAAAGCCGGTGATCCTGTGTCATTAAAATATATTTCTATATTTTCACCATCTAATTGAGAGGCTACATCAATTAAGTACCTAGAATTAAAACTTATTTCTAAATCATGATCAAATTGAACATTTAAAGTTTCATTTCCATCACCGCTGTTTGTATTATTTACAGAAAGGTTTAAAGCATCTTTAGTTAAACTAAATTTTACTCCATCTTTTTTGTCTAATGATACTGATGCAACACGATCAACAGATCCTAAAAATGATTTAAGATTAATCTCAAGTTTTTTTTTATTATTTTTTGGAATTACTTGAATATAATTTGGAAATTTTCCATCAATTAATTTAGATATCAAAATACTATTATTTAATTCAAATTTAATTTTGGATTTAACATTAGATATCTTAACATCGCCATCATAATTATCCAAAAGAGAAACTAATTGAAAAATAGTTTTTTTTGGTAAGATAATTGGTTCAAAACTAATATTTTGCTCAAGCCTAATTTTTGAAATTGACATTCTATGACTATCAGTTGCAACTGTTGTGAGATAATTTTTATCTTCTACTTCAGTTTTATGAAAATATATTCCACTTAAATAATGTCTAGTTTCGTCATTAGAAACTGAAAATTTACATTTGTTTAATAATTTCAGCAAATTTTTAGAATTTATAGAAAATTCATTATCACTAAAGTTTTCATCAGTTAATGGAAATTCTGTATGACTTATACAATTAAGATTAAACACTGATTTTTCAGACTCTAATTGAAGTTTACTAGTATCTGATAGTGATAGATTTATTTTTTTTCCAGAAGAAAATTTTCTAACTATATCATACATAATTGATGAAGTAGTTGTAGTTTTGCCTTCCTCAATTACTTCAACATTTTCTATTTGATGAATAAATATTAAATCAAGATCTGTTGCTGTAATTGTTAATTTTGAATTATTTGCATTGAGCAAAACATTTGAAAGTATAGGAAGTGTACTTCTTTTTTCTATTACTCCCTGACAATAGCTTAATGCTTGTTGTAAATCTTGTTGGTTAACGTTAAATTTCATTTTCTTTGTTATTGTACAATATTTGATTTTTTAATTTATTAATATTCTCCGACATTTCAGGATCTTTTTGCTTGATTCTCTCTATCGTTTTAACTGAATGAATGATTGTCGTATGATCTCGATTTGAAAATTCTCTACCTATTTCAGGTAATGATTTTGAAGTCAAAATTTTAGTTAAGTATATAGCTGTTTGTCTAGGCCTAACAAGATATCTTGATCTTCTTGATGATAACATCTCATTTTTACTAATTTTAAAAAATCTGCAAACTAATGTTTGGATCAAATCTATTGTGACTTTATTTTCAGATATATTTAATAAATCCTTTAAAACAACTTTAGTTTCAGCAAAGCTTGGAGCTTTATTATAAATTCTTGAGAAAGAGACTATCCTATTTATTGCACCAACTAATTCTCTTATACTAGTAGTTATTTCTTTGCTTATATAGTCTTCAATTTCTTTTGAAATACTAATTTTATCAGAATAAAGTTTATTTAATTCTTCCATTTTTTGTTTAACAATTTTCTTTCTCAACTCATAATCAGGTTTCTGAATATCAACAACTAAGCCCCCTGAAAATCTCGATTTAATTCTTTCTTGAATTCTTGATAATTTGTTTGGTGCTCTATCCGCTGAAACTATTATTTGAGAACCTTTATCAATCAAAGCATTAAAAGTATGGAAAAACTCTTCTTGCATCACCTCTTTTCCATTCATAAACTGAATATCATCAATTAATAGTATGTCAGTATTTCTAAAATATTCTTTAAACTTAACCATATCATTAGACTTTATGGATTTAACAAATTGATACATAAACCTTTCTGCTGAAATAAACATTACCTTATTGTTTTTTTTTAATTCTAGACCTATTGCATTTAATATGTGCGTCTTTCCCATTCCAACACCACCATAAATATATAATGGATTATAATGAGAAATGTTTTCTGAGACTTTTATTGAAGCCTCGTAAACTAGTTTATTACTGGAACTTGTTAGAAAATTATCAAATCTTTTATTTGGGTCTATACGATTATACTGTAGATACGAATCTTTAATGAAAGAAACATTTTTTTGATTTTCAAAACTTTCATTTTTTTCATCTTTTTTTATTTGTGAGTCAGCAATTTTAAACTCAATTCTGATTATATCTTTTTTATAATTTTTAATTATTTGTAAAATTTGATCTAAATATCTTGATGTAATCCAATCCCTTATAAATCTTGTTGGTACTGTTAATAAAATATAATTATTAAACTCGTCTAAAAAATTAATTTTCTTTAACCAACTCTCATATACTTCTAAACCGAGCTTGTTTTTCATTTGACTTTGAATTTCAACCCAATTTAAACTTGAATTGTTAGGACTGACTATATTTTTTTTACTAAAACTATTGTTCATAAAATTTATTGGGGAGTTATCAGTTAGAACCTTCTAAAATTATTTGCAAGATTTAATTTTTTTTATTCAAAAATAAATGTAATCTACGAGTGTATAAAATTTAAAAAATAAAATTTTTTCTTTAATAAAATTATTTTTCAAGTTCAGAAATTTTTAAATTTTTAATTGAGTTATAATTAAATATTTATTTACTAAATCTAAATATAGTTAATTATTAAAGTCTTAAAGCACATAGTGCGTATAGTACTAGTTGATTCAACTATAGGTAAAAGAATTATAACGATGCTATTTTTTTAGTAATTCTAGAAACATTTCTAGAAGCATTATGTTTTTTAATAATTCCAGTCTTCGCTATTTTCATTAGCTCAGAATTCAATTTAGGCAGGAATTTTAACGCTTGCTCTTTTTTTTTAGTTTCAATCAGAAGGTTCATTTTTTTTAAAGCGTTTCTGTATCTACTTTTTCTAGCTTTATTTACAGTAGTCTGCTTAGAAATTCTTCTTATTCTTTTAATTGCCGATTTTGTGTTAGCCATATGCGCTGGGGTATAACTTGAGAATTTATAGTGGTCAACTAAATATTTTACTATTTTTGACAAGAAAC
>MDSV01090398.1_pt1 | contig 10356 bp, 15 predicted proteins | sample 810851 | NCBI WGS metagenome assembly MDSV01 (sample SAMN05326640, study PRJNA326480) | marine metagenome | isolation source: seawater | place: Atlantic Ocean: North East | collected 2012
GCTGACGTAGCAGCATCGGCAACAACTTTTGTTTGGCCAAGACCCAACGCTGCACCTCGAGCGGACGCTGATAAAACATTTGTTGCGTCAGCGCCACGCAAACCAGCAGATGCAATAAAGAACATGGCTTCTGCTAGTTCTTTAGGTCCTCGCCCAGTTTCTATAGAAACTTTTTTAATGTTTTCAGCAAACCTATTTACACCTGCGCTAGAAACACCCACCAAAGATTCGATTCTGACCATGGTTGCTTCGAAGTCAGCGAATGCTTTAGCCGCAAGACCACCTATTGCTATAAGTGGCAAACCAAGTTTGTTACGAATCGCTCTACCCGCAGTTTGAGCACGGAAAGCAACGGTACTTAAATTATTGCTAAGACCCGCCATTCCCATGTTCGCAGCAGTGGTGGCTTTGTTAACGCTACCCATTGATTTTTGGTATGCGCCAGCCCCAGCCTTAACCCCAGTGGGATCAAGGATGATCGATTGCGTAAGAGGAGGTAGTTGAACAGCCATTTACTCTATTCTTCTACCGATTTCACTAATCTCCAAACGGGTTAGAGGGGTCAAAAGTATCTTTAACCAATCCGCCGCCTAGACGTGCAGTAAATTCTTGTATTGCGCTGACATTTTTAGTCTTTTTTCTGTCTTTTGATGGGTCAGCAACAGAAACAGCAGCGATCACTTGTGCTGGGCTCATTCCCCAGAAGTCGTCGTATCGCTGTCCTGTTTGGCACCAGGCGGCGATTGCTCTTGTCCAAGGGTACTCCCAGGGAGACTTTTTGCTATCTCCTCGTTTAACATCTCTATCTGCGAGTCCACTCCGATCGCTGCTTCCTTCAGAAGTTGACTCGCTATTTTGGGGTCCACGCCGTTAGCCATTGCCCAGGCAACTCCAATCCCATTACTGTATTCGGGCAATCTGCCTTCGATCATTCGTACACCGACCATGTCTGTGGGTTCTCTTGTGATGACCGACAGAATTCGTCTCAGTGTCGAAACTGGTTTAGATTCCATGGCTTCTTGCCATTTCTCTAGACCACCCCACAATTCTTCAATATCAGCAATGACATTGTGTGTGAATTTGACGTTGATTTCTTCTGTTTTTAGTTCCCCTTCAGGTGTGTATTGGAGTTCCCATTGACCATCAATGTTCACTACATCTGCAACCGTGATAGGAACGCCTTTATTCCTGAGTATTTCTGGACTGTATTCCATATGTAACAGTGTACGTCAAGACTTAGAAGACGGCAGCCCCTGAGGACTGCCGTCTTCTTAAAATATCCCGCTTTGTTAGTTGGAATACTCGCTATTTAGAGACTTAGAGTGTTTCTGCTGTCTCAGCGAATGATATGGCTCCAAATCGAACTGGTGTACCGGCAGGCTTAATAGCCTCAGCGGTAAAGTTCGGAGTGTTGAAGGTGTCAGTAGAACCTGATACCAACGAACCACCAGTCAACTGGGCTTTCTGCAATGTCACCAAAACGGTGGCAAGAGAATCTCCAGATGTCTGTAGATCGTCAATTAGGAAACCAACTTTGAAATATGGGAGCGAAGAGTCATCGATAGGCATAAGTGCTGTTTCTGATGTACCCGTTCCAGCCTCAGTTATTGATTGTCCAAGTAGGACAGAAAGAACTGTCATGGAAAGTTCGCTGTATGTGCATGAGAAGTTAAGGCGGTCGATCTTACCTTTCTTGGCAAGAACAACACCACCGTCACCTTTCAATTCGTTGGTTATAAAGTTTGGCTCCAAGGAAACTTCCTGGATGCCTGGGACATCGACGCCGGTACCGAAGGTTGTTGCTGCACCGCTGGCATCAGCGGTAATAGAATAGACCTTGCAATCCTTTACGTCGAAGGTAATTGCGCTTTGTGAAGCGGCCATGTTTAACTCCTTGCGGGATAGTCGGCCTGTTGGTTATTACTATTCTGTCTCACTGTGTGTAACGGGTGAGAGAGGGTACAGGTTACATATACGATAAGCCTCTAAACTAAAGTAAATAAGCGCTGATAACGTAACAACTGTATTCATTGATTGGCCGAAGGATGAGGAATGGATTTCTCAACAACATTTAGTACCGCAGACAAAAGGTCAATGCTACAACGTGCACTTGCTGCTATCGAGAACGAAATTCACGAAGCATCATGGCGGTTAGGTATTGACCCAGACGACCTTGCTACCGACTTTGCAGCAGTTGCTGATGAATTTGGTAACAAGAATCTTAACGAAGTTGCCTTAGAAGGTACCCTCGCCAAGTGGTCTGCCGCTAAAGCAAAACTCGATTCACTGTAATAGGCTGTAGACATGGCCTTGACCGACGCTCAGAAAACAACCGCCAAAGCGCGGGCTAAAGAGTATTTAGAGTATTGCATTTACACACTCTGTCTTGCTTTGCCCGAGGCACCTGAAGACATTGATAGTTCCTTCGTTATCCCTGTCGATTCAGAGCACGCCTTATATAACGCCTACGACTGTTTAAAGAAGCAGGTCGCCGCCCACGAAGCATTGGGGTAACCAATGAAGTTCGATTATAAGGACTCGGCCCCGATACCAACTAAAGCATCTTGGCAGCGTTCAGGGACAGCAGCCGACAATGAACCTACCGACGCTCTTAAAGCACTGTTAGAAGTAGCCGACCCTTATAAATATGCAAGACAAACAGACACTGTTGAACAATCAGAAACTTTTCTTAACGGTAAATTTCCAGGAGGAAGTTTAACAGAGGAAACAATTTCTTCTATAGGAACGTTGTCCGCAGTTGCTAAAGGTGATGCCCCAGGGGCTCACAAAACAACACGTGATGCAGATGTTCAAGACCGTGTTGCTGCTATGGGCTATGGCGTCAAAGTTCCATGGGAATGGAAAGAAGTCCAAGCCGGAAGGCGAACATGGGATAATGAAACGCACGACCAAGATGCACTTCATTGGATCCCTGAACTTATTGGACGTGTAGCAAAAACAGGAGGCCGCACAACCGGTGATCCTGACATGGCTAAAAGTCACGACGCTCTTTATTGGGGATGTGTGCGTATGGGTGGAATGCCTTCTACACATCCTGATACCACCGAATCAGGTCACATTGGATTTATAAAGACAGATATGACCGCAGAATGGGATGATTTAGGAGAATGAGCACTCGATCTTTTACCGGTTCCGAAGGGAACATTTACGATGCAGCCGCCGATATTGCTTTCTTCGAAGGCGAAATTGCTTATGTAATGGCAATACTAGGCATGGATTTAAACTCGTTTGACTCCACCACAATTGACGACATCATAACTGCAACTCGCAGTATGTTTCCTTACACAACTTTGACTCAAGTATTAGGCCCAATGATCAACAAAGATGGGTCTATAGGGTTGCGAGATAACCCTGATTTGACTTTAGGAAGAGCGTTTCATAGCGCTTCAGAAATGATGCTCAACAACAAACGCGAAATGCTGCAAGAAGCAGTCCGACGCCACTTCAGGTTATTGAAACTAGCGGAGGCAGCATAATGGCAACTATTAAATACATGCCTTTTGGTGTGACAGATCTTTTTCGTAAGAACATAGTCGCTAAAGAACTTTCCAAAACTGGTTACACCGACATGGAAGGTGGCTTCACAGAAGGTGTCCGTGATGACTTCTTCAAGTCTGGTTCTGACTATATAAAAGCACGCAACCCTGACCTTCGTTCTATCGCAGGCGGGCACGACGTTTACTTCCACATGTATGAAATTTTAGGTACTAGGCATCCAGAATGGGAAGCCTACCTATGGGTGCACATGGAATTAAGGCTGATGCTTCACAAACTTTTTAACCCGACAAAAACCTTGCTTCATTTCCCTGAACCAAACAAATGGCTTCAAGATTTGATGGCTGACGGGTCTAAAGAAGTTACTTTTGTGAATGGTCTCGATTTCCACATTATGGAACGATACATAGCAACCGATGATGTTTGGAAAGCAACTAACCCTCAATACAAAGTCATTGATCAACTAGACATTTTAGAAGGTACGAGCAGCGACAAGTTTGATTACATCGAAACTCAAGCAGCACTACTCTTCGGTGCTGACGACAACTGGCAAAGAGCCATGTGGGACATGCTTAACCCAGGCGGCATAATGGTCGTTCTCAACACCGGGGGCAATAAAGGAATGTACCGAGCAACAGTGATGTTGCTTCATGAATATGTAGAACCAAACTGGGACTTAAAAGATCTTCCTAACGCTGAAGTGCTTCATTTCCCAATCGACGCTGGTTTTACAATTCTTCAAAAAACTGCCTAGTTAATTCCAAGGTTCAGGTTGTTGGCCTGCCCAAACTTCTGTCATTGCTTGACCTAAAGGTTCAGTTAAATAGACGTTGGTTGATCGTGCCAACATTTCTTCCGTGGCTTCTGTCGGGTCAATTACATTCTCTCCTACTTCTGGGTTAGGGGTACCTTGGCAATACCATCCGACATGGCTAAACCTTGTGCCACCTTTAACCATTTCACAAGCATGAGCCCCCATGTAATTTGAGGGGAACACAATCAAGTCTCCTTTGCGTGGCTTATACCTAATATCAAGATACTTAAATGCTAACCACCCACCCATAAAATTTGTGCCATCAAGTTGTGACGTGTCATCTACAGAGTCATTAAAGAATGTGATAGTGCTAACAACCGTTCGAGTTGCTATCTGATTAGGCGGATGAGGTGACCCATAGGCGTAATCAGTACTGGTATCAGCATGAAGCCCGAGAAACGAATCAGGAGGGTAAACGAGAATATGCCCTTTTATTTTCCACCATACTGACATTGCGGCTATAGAAAACTGATCAATGTAATCAGTCACACATTTGTCAGTTGTTGTTTCAATGGTTTCTAAAATTTCTTTTATGTCTGGATCAGGATCGGAGTAAACAAAAGCGCAATGCCGAGGCATGCACTCTATTCCTTTAGCGTCAAAGAAATATCCGTTTCTGTTTAAGTAACCGTCTTCACCTGTGCGAGGGTCTTTCCCTGGTGTATACATTTCAGCCATCTCGGCTTCTGCTTGTTCTAAAGCGAAAGAACGCAAACGATCAAAATCAAGATCAAGAACATTTTTATAAAGAACAACACCGCCACCTAAGTATTCCTTAATCATGACCCCACGGCTCACCTGGTCCTCGTTGCAACCAATTTGGATGCTCTTCATCTAGACGCTCTAATGACCAACCGGATGACTTCATAAAGTCAGTGTGGATTGTGTCGCACCAAGTAAGAGAAGCGTCAGTCTGATGCTCTGTAAAAAAAATTTCTGCTTGTTCAGCATTTGGAGGTAACCGAAGAGGCTCATTGGAACCTTGGCAATAAAACGTTAAGTAAGACATACGATGTCCTTCATTAACATATTCAATTTCATGCGCCGCTAAATAATTAGCAGGGAACAACAAAATGTCACCAGCCCTGCAAGGAAAATGAAGATTGTCAGCGTAAGGAAAAGTCATACCCCCACCATCTGGTGTGTCAATTAAGTGGAGCGTTGTACTAACGACGTTGTGCGTAGTTAATTCTGACTTCCCAACGATCTGATCCCATGCAGCAAATGAATACCCACAATCATTGTCGTGATGCCCAAAGAGGTGCCCCATTGGAGCGTCGTAAACAAGCGCATGCCCACGGTTACACCACCAAAGTTGAGAAAGAATCATCGGATATTTTTCTATGTACTGCAAAAGTGCGGCGTAACAAATATCTGCGGCTTCTCGCCAAAAATCATCCCAGAATTCTACTTGTGGGATTGCTGGAGGAGCGTGGACTTGAACTCTGATTGGCTCCTGCCCATGGTAGTCAATAGGAGTTCGGGTGCCGCTTGCTTTGTTTACAACCTCGTCTCCTTCAACCATATACTGATGTTCCCATTGGGCTTTGCTAATGACTAGCAACTCATCAGTTATTTCTTTAGGTATTTTGATGGCATCTCGAATGAGAGCAATACCGTTTTGGAAATGTTCAATCTCAGTCATGGCCGCCCCAATGATCGGGAATGTTTCTGCTTGCCATCCATTGGGGATGACGATCATGCAGTGTTGGCTCATCCCAGCCTGATGATTCGACAAAATCTTGATGAAGGGTTTTTACCCACGTCAATGAATCATCTACACGGTGTTCACAGTTTTTAATTGGGAGAACGTTACCACCACCTATTAAATGTGAGCCTTGTCCCCAAAACGTTAAGTATGAGATTCTTTTGCTACCTTCATCAACAGGCGTTATCCCATGAGTGGCTAAATAATTAGCAGGGAAAACTAAAACATCCCCTGCCTTTGTTTCTATTTCTAAATTGTCTAAGTAAGGAAAGACCATGCTGCCTCCTTCCGAATCACAAAGATGCATCGTGGTGCTTACAACATTTTGTGCAGAAACTTCTGTGAACCCTGCAATCTTTTCATTTACTTGCCATGCATAACCAACGTCATTGTCATGGTGGGCTAGTAACCGTGCACCAGGTTCGTAAACCAATGTGTGTCCTCGGCTACACCACCAAATCTGAGACATCAAATGTGGGTAATGCTCAAGATATTTAAGTAACACCCCCCAAGAAACATCGGATGCATACTTCCACCATTCATAATGTTCTTCACTTGCTTTAGCAGGAGGTTGGTGAACTTGAACACGAACAGGTTTCTCGAGCACAGCCTTAGTGTTTTCCTTTATCCCTGTTTTTTTACTAATAAGCAGGTCCCCATCTTTTTCATACTGGGCATCAAATTCAGCGTCTCGTAAATACAGCAACTCATCAATGATTGACTGAGGGACATCAATAACGTTTTTATAATGAGAAACGCCATTCCCGTAGTGTTCAACCATGATATGAATGCCCTTCAGGAACTATGTACTGCTGATCTCGTGGAGGTAAAGTTTGGACATCGTATTGGTTTCCTCCGTGATACTTAATCTGATCAAAAACAAGTTCATCTAAGTCGAACCCAGCGCCCCACGCTGTTTGTAAACGATAGGCATCGTAAATAACAAGATCTCCTTGCTCCCAATCCCACCACTGTTGATTATCGGGATTGACTACATAGTCAAACACCCATTTAAAAAAGTCCATAGAGTCAACGCATTCTTCCTCAAATTCAAATGGAAGTTGAGGGTTACCGACGTTGGTCCCCGTGGAATGTAAAACAGGGTACGAGGCATACCAATGCGATCCAATAACAGGGTGCGGATATTGGATAACCCCGTCTGGCATATAAGAAACCTGGGTTTCTTTTTTGTGTGCTTTCTTTAAAAGATCAACCCATGAAGATGGTAAAGCCTTAAATGCTTCAGACATATCGACAAAACCCAAACCACCTGCGTTTTTTGGAGCAGTGAAGGTGTGCATATGAATGGCGTTTGTTCTTAATAAATTTTGTTTATATGCATGATCCATATTCCAAAAAATCATTGTTTGCCGTGACGCTTTTTCTTGCCCTGGGTAAAGAACATCTTCTTTGCCGGGTGGTTTACCGGCTGTCCCTACACCGTTAGCCATTTGGTTAAACCGCATGGCAAAATTTTCGTTTTGCCTGATAAACGAGCCACTTAATGTGTATTCGTCCATACCGGTCTCTGGGGGTTCTTCAGATATATAAAGTGCTTGGGTTATACCTGCAAAGTCTTCGACTGTCAGATTCAAACCCCTAAACGCCAAAACTCCTTCTTTAAATAGAAGCGCTCTGAACTCTTCTGCTCCATCAAAAATGTCTTCCACGCGAAGATACGAAAAATTTTGGATCTTCATATGAACTCCGTAACTGGACGTTTCCCGTGTGGATCTCCTGTATAACCTTTACCGAAGTAATAGCGTCCTCTTAGAAGCCTCTCATTTTTATTAAACCCGCCTTCAACTGAGTGCATTAAAGAAAATATGTCTAGAGCCAACAAATCCCCCTCACTCCATTGCAACCAAAACTGATTTGTTTCAGTTTCTATGTATTCATACAACCACGTTTTGAAATCAAAAAGAAGTCGCGGATCACACTCTTCTTCTAGGAATTGTTGCCCTCCGTTGGCATAAATATCGAAATCGTGTTCATAAACCGCCCCATAACTTTCTCCCCATGTATTACTTTTCGGGATTTCTGACTCTTGCCATAAACGCCACATCTCTTTAGGGCGTTTACCGGGATCTTCTGGGGGAAAGGGTGTCACCGAACGAATCACATATCGCCCCGTGACAGGGTGTCCCATTGCCAATGGTTTAGGATCCACCACTATCGCATCAGATGTTTCAGGAACCGGGATCCAAAACGGTTCCCCTGCGGCAACTGTTCTGTAAGCCTGACTACGAAACCAGTCCATGTCCACTGGCATAAACCCTGGGACACTTACAGTTTGCACTTTGTGGGAAAACTCGTGGAAACGATCAGGCATCCTGTCATAAATCAACCCGCCGTCAATGAAACCAGTCCTCCCAACCCCTCTTTTTTTAGGGAACTTGTCCATCGACCACAACCCGTGCACGGGTGGATTTAACATCTCATTGTTTTCGTAGTGCCACGGATTCATTTTGAGAGATGAATGAGGGTCAACTCCGCCAGGACCTCTTGACTCTAGAAGAGCATCTTTGAATGAGGTTTTACCCATGTCTTCCATGACTTTGAACATGTGGTTGTAAGTAACTTCATATCGTGAAACATGATCATTAGGCAAAACCAAACCAAAGACGTCAGCCACAACATCTTTTTCTTCTTCGGTAGCATTCAACTTCGGGAAAAGCACAAGAGGGTGCTGATTAAGTATGCCTTCAAAATCCTCAGGGCATCTAGTCAGATCATCAAGTGTCACGTTGTCTAGAACACGGATCATTATGGCTCCTGAAGCGTTGGGTGCCCCTCATGTTTGGGGCCTATCTGCTCACCCTTTTCGTTTAGGCCAGTTCTGACACTCCCCATCCATGACCATGGCTGTTCTCTCATTTTAGCCGTTTTAGCATTCCCATACGATTGGCGGGAGGCCATCAATTGATCGTCATCCCAAATGTTCTTAACATCTAATTCCACATTGCACTGAAAATCGTCTTCAACGATCTGGAAAAACATAAATGGCATACCCTCAGGGAAGACAACTTCTTTGCCAGGAGTGGTCATCATCCAATTCATGTTCACTTCGTCTGGCCACCAACCAGGAACCATCGCAGTTAACGGAACGGCGCCATCAATAAAATAATTAGGAGGGCCTGATAGCAGAACACTGTGCCCTGGTGGTGTGTTTATAGCCCACCCGACAGTGAAAGACATGATGCTAATAATGCTCGGGACAACAACATCGCGTTCGTACTCGTGGCCGTTCTCTAACGTGTGTGTGATCTTTTCACCGCTTAAGACTTTGGGGACCGTGTTCCCTCCATCCCATTTGACTACTACATCTTGTTGGAGTCTTAACTCCCAACCATTGACATTGGCGGCGGTTAAGGGCAGACACTTGTAGGCATGTTTTTTATATGTCGCGTCCATCCACTCTCGTCGTGGGCGACATTGAGTTATTTGGGGAGGGTTCTGGTGGGTTCGGGTCAGTGTTGCTTTCATGAACTCGCTGACTGTACCTGTCCAGTTGCGTCTTCGATGCCTATTTGGGTTTCAAGAGTCAGGTTGTCTGAGCGGTGATTTAAATCGTTGTAGTCATACATCACCACTAAGGAATATTTGGTGCCTGTCTCGATCGGCAAAGATTGGTGGACGTAAGGGTAATTCGATGGAAAGACAACCATGTCCCCTGCATGTGGCGTGAATTTTATGTCTTGGTAAGGGAACACCAATTCGCCGCCTGTGTAGTCTTCGCCGCAGGTGTTGAAGAAAGCCACGACAGAAGTTGTGCAGGTGTATGAGAACCCGCAATCAGGGTGAACTTGGAAATGTTGGCCTTCTTTGTATCTAACGAAATTAGGCGCTTCAAAGTATTCCAAAGTCCCAAGATTTAGGTTTTCGCAATAATGTTCCACGCAAGCATGAACTGGTCCCATGACTTCGTCGTAGATTTCTCGAGCGTCGGCGAACTCTTCAGGAGGGTTCGTGAACTGTTCAAACTTAGTTCCTTTAGTCCCACCGTATTTAAAATCAGAGCAGTCTCTGTAATCCAGCATCTCCTCCACGAAACCGACTCTGGCATTGTTCCATCTGAAAAACGGGTCGTCTTCAGTCAAGATCGCTTCTAACCGCTGTGGGTATGTTTGATCACTTGGGAAAAGGTTCTTGTAAAGGGTTATACAAGCACCTGGTTGCCCTATTTGATAAGCCTCAATGTCTTTCATTCTTCCCCTCCTAATTGGGTGATTGTGTAGAAAGATGGTGTCGTCCATCTAGTGCCATCAGTAACAGGGCGAACGCCGTGTAGATAATGAATGTCACCCGGATGTGCTAC
>MDSV01102551.1_pt1 | contig 10356 bp, 6 predicted proteins | sample 810851 | NCBI WGS metagenome assembly MDSV01 (sample SAMN05326640, study PRJNA326480) | marine metagenome | isolation source: seawater | place: Atlantic Ocean: North East | collected 2012
ATCCCAATGAGTGAAATTGCAGAGGTAAAGATTAATGGACAAACATATGAACTACCCATCATTACTGGATCAGAAGACGAGAAAGGTATAGATATAACAAAGTTAAGATCGCTTTCAGGAGCTGTTACTCTTGATTCGGGTTACAAAAATACTGGATCGACAAAAAGTGCAGTCACTTATCTTGATGGTGAAAATGGTATTTTAAGATATAGAGGCTACTCAATAGAAGAGTTAGCAGGAAAAGCATCATTTATAGAAGTTTCCTATTTATTAATAAATGGTGAATTGCCAAACAAAGATCAACTTGCAGACTTTGAAGCGAACATAACAAAGCATACTTTGATTCATGAAGACATGAAGCGTTTTTATGAAGCTTATCCATCAAAGGCACATCCGATGGGTATTGTTGCCTCATTACTGTGTTCTCTTTCAACATTTTACCCAGATTCTCAGAATCCAAATAGAACAGAGGAAGAAATTGAACTAACGATATACAGATTATTAGCGAAGCTTCCTACAATCTCTGCATGGGCATACAAAAATTTTGTAGGACATCCAGTTGTATACCCAAAAAACAATCTGAACTATGAAGAGAATTTCCTAAACATGATGTTCAGTTTACCTGCTGAGGAATATAAGATAGATCCTGTTGTCGCTGATGCTTTAAACAAATTATTAATTCTACATGCTGACCATGAACAAAACTGTTCTGCCTCTACGGTAAGAATAGTAGGCTCATCTCACGCAAACTTATACTCCTCTATTTCTGCAGGAGTTATCGCATTATGGGGACCGCTACACGGAGGTGCTAATCAAGCTGTTATTGAAATGTTAGAATCTATCCACGCTGATGGTTCACCTTTAGATGAGTGGATTGCTAAGGCTAAAGACAAAGATGACCCTTTTAGATTGATGGGATTCGGACACAGAGTTTACAAAAACTTTGATCCGAGAGCTAAAATCATCAAGAAAGCAGCTGACGATGTGTTGGAAAAACTAGGGATAGAGGATCCTTTAATTGAAATTGCGAAAGAACTAGAACAAGTAGCTCTTAATGATGATTACTTTAAAGCTAGAAATCTTTATCCAAATGTAGATTTCTATTCAGGAATTATTTATAAAGCGTTAGGTATACCAACGGAAATGTTTACAGTAATGTTCGCATTAGGAAGACTTCCGGGTTGGATAGCACAATGGAAAGAAATGATTGAAAATAAGGAGCCAATTGGACGTCCAAGGCAAATTTATGTTGGTCAAAAAGAACGTTCCTACGTTTCATTAGAAAATCGTTAAAATTTGCATATTTTAAAAAAAAAGAGACTTCAATATGAAGTCTCTTTTTTTTTGCGATATTCACCAATAAACCCCATTAAATATATACTTTTACAAAACATTTTTTTTATTAAACCGTAGTGAGTTAGATAAATTTCAAATGAAAAAAATATTCTTTAAAATATTTATTTTATTAACTATTTGTTTACAATCCCAGAGTTATCAATTTATACCGTTAACGGTAGAAGACGGCTTAGCTGAAAATCAAGTTTATGATTTAATTCAGGATAGAAGAGGAGCTATATGGATGGCAACTCCTGGTGGAGTTTCTGTTTACGACGGAGTAAGTTTTATAAACCTAAATGATAGTGCAGGACTCCCTTCAAATATCATCAATTGTTTATATGAGGATGTTAAAGGAGATATTTGGATTGGAACTCATAAAGGTCTGTCCGTTTATGATGGTGTGAAATTTGAAACCTTTACTCAAAAAAATGGACTACCCTCAAACATTGTAAAATCAATTTGTGAAGACGGATTTGGTCGACTTTGGATTGGAACGCAATACGGAGGTCTTTGTATACTTGATAACTTTTCCAAAGATGAGAAAGTTTTTACTCCATTTAAGATAAACTTTGGACAGGGAGATAAACTTTCTGTTAATAAAATAATTGAAACTCCGGAAGCTAAAATTTATGTTGGCACCAACCAAGGTTTAGCAGAGATTTTTAATGGGAAAGTGAAAACATACACCAAAAAAGACAAACTGAAAGATAACTTTATACATGACTTAGAGGAAGATGTCAATGGAGATGTATGGATTGGAACTCAGTCAGGAATCTGTCTTTTCTCAAATGGTGAGTTTATTTCACCTCTGAAAATCCCTAATATTTCAACAGGAGCAGTCAAAACAATAGAACAAGACAATAATGATAATATATGGATTGGAACAGTTAATAATGGCGTTATCCGCCTAAATATAAACACTTACCAATCTGAAATATATAATGAAGATAAGGGATTGAGTGAAGATATTGTTTTATCGATTTTAGAAGATAAACACGATAATATTTGGGTAGGCACTAAAGGTGGGGGAGTCAATAAAATAACAAGGTCTTCCTTTACTTATCTAGGAATTAAGGAGGGATTACAAAATGAAAAAATTAATGGATTGATTCAGGATTCTAAAAGTAATTATTGGCTTGCGACAAGAGGAGGAATCATAAGACATAATGGAGTTGATTCGTTTCAGTTATTCAATAAAAAATCTGGTCTTCCCGTTGACTATGCAACAACTGTTTTCGAAGATAAAGAAGGAAATATTTGGGCAGGAACACTTCTTGGCTTGGTGAAAATAAAAAATAATAAAATAGATCGAGTTTATGATTTTATGGATGGTCTTAGGAATCCTGTAAAATGCCTTTTCCAAGATAGAGGTGGTGTTATATGGATTGGAACAGAAGGTGGTGGTTTAGGAAAACTTAATGGAGAAAAAATTAAGTTTTACAGAATGCTTGACGGTCTAAGCGATGGTCGAATAAGCGCTATAACACAAGATAAATCTGGTAAACTTTGGATTGGTACAAAAAGTGGAGGAATCAATTGGTTTAATGGTCTTGATGAGTTTGGACAAATTAATGAGGAGGATGGTTTAATCCCCTCTAATTTCATTAATTGTATGATAAAGGGACCAAGAGGAGGGATTTTTATTGGTACAAATTCAGGAATTACAAAATTTGATGAAAACCGAAATACTTATAAAACATTCAATACGAGCAATTCTAAATTAAGCTCAGACAATATTAAAATGATGTTGTTTGATGAGGATAACCAATTATGGATTGGAACTAATAAAGGCTTGGATAGAATTTCCTTTAATCCTCCCCAAATCACACGTCAAACCGGAGAATATATCTCTGAAGTCAAACACTTCGGAAAATCTGATGGAATAACAGGTGGACAAATCAATGGAAATGCAATTTGCGAAGATTTTGACGGAAATCTATGGTTTGGGACAAATAAAGGAGCTATAAAACACGATAGAAGTGTTGACCATATAAGCGACATTGCTCCCCAAACCTATTTAACAGGACTTGAGTTAGAAAATAAAATAGTTAATTGGTCTCAAAGAAATTACTCGGTTGAACCTTGGTCAAGAATGCCTAAAGACCTTATTCTCCCTTATGACTCGTCAACAGTAACGTTTCATTTTGTAGGAATCAACCACGATAATTCATCAGAGATAACATACTATTCCTCCTTACATCAAGATGGTGAAGTTTTTGCTGACACGCTAATTAACAATGAAAGCAAAAGAGATTTCACTAAACTTCCTCCAGGAGAGTATGAATTTGTAGTATTTGCATGCAATGAGGATGGTGCTTGGAACTATGATACACCCTCAAAGTTTTCATTCACTGTTTCTCCGCCATTTTGGGCCGAAATATGGTTCATTCTTCTTATCTCTTTTATAATAATTATCACTATCATTCTTTTTATAAAGTATCGAGAAAAAAAGTTAAAAGTAGAACGTGAATTATTAGAAGAAAAAGTAAAGGAACGAAATCAGGAAGTTTTAGAAAAAAACAAAGAACTTGAAACAGTGAATCTTGAAATGGTTTCTGTAAACAAAGAAATTGAGCAAAAAAACAATGATTTAAACTCAAGTATTAGATATGCTTTAACTATTCAAAAAGCGTCTTTCCCTTCCCTTCAGGAATTATATTCAGAACTACCTAACTCTTTCATTTACCATTTACCCAGAGATATCGTATCTGGTGATTTTTATTGGTACAGAAAAACAAACGATAAATTTGTAATTGCCTGCGCGGATTGCACAGGGCATGGAGTACCTGGAGCTCTTACAAGCATGATTGGAATTGCTTTATTGAATGAAATAGTGGGAGGGAATAAAATAACTGATCCTGCTAAAGTACTAGAATTATTGGACAAAGGCATTCTGAAAGCTTTTGAAAATAGCGAATCCGAAACGAATGATGGAATGGACATTAGCTTAATTACGATCGATAAAAAAACTAAAAAAATTGAATACTCAGGTGCTTATCGTCCATTAATCATGGTAAGAAACGATGAGCTATTTGAATATAAAGCGACAAAAACATCAATTGGATTCAAAGATGTGGAAAATAAAATTTTTGAGAAAAAAATATTAGAATTTGAAGAAGGAGATTGTTTTTTCATGTATTCCGATGGATACCCAGATCAATTTGGTGGACCGAAAAACAAAAAATTAAAGACCAAAACACTAAAAGAAATCTTAACTGAAGGGAGCGCAAAAGATATGAAAACCCAAAAAGCAATAATTCAAAAGCGTCTTAATGACTGGATGGGAAATACCGAACAAATTGATGATATACTTGTAATAGGAATTAAATTTTAACCGTAAGTATTTCGTTGACTTCGAGATTTAAAAAAGCGACTTGTAGCAAATCTATACTCAAATTTAATTCATCCCAACTTAAAGCCAACATCATATTTTTCACAGGTGTTTTGAGGAATACTTTTTCTACCAAATGATTCTTCTTAAAATCATATTCGTCCTTCGTTCCCAATAATGCTTTTAAAAAAATCTTTGGTTGCTCATCTTTAAACTTCAAAATAAAAGTTCCAACACCAATAATCATTTCTTGGCACTCATCGCAATAAAGCACATTTCCAATTTCGTTACTGGCAAGCATTTTATAACTACAATCTGACATCATTTAATTTTTAAGTTATTTATCGAATGCAAAATTGAAGTATTGTAGGTTAAATCGCAATCACTAAAAAAGGCTATTTTAAGAGCGTATCATTAAATTAATCCTCGTGACTTTAATTCAAGATATTTATTAATAGTATCTACATTTAGCTTTTCAGGAGTGGTTAAAATTGTATTGATACCGAATTTATTTAATTCAGCAGCAATCGTTTGTTTTTCAATTACTGATTTTTGAGCAATCGTCTGTAAATAGATTTCTTCTATATTACTTGCCTTTATATTTGATTTTTCAACTAAACCTTTGTTTTCAAAGAACACGACTACGAGTAAATGTAGTTTACTTATTTTTCTTAGCACAGGCATTGCTCTCTCCATAGCATAGGTGCTCTCGAAATTTGAATACAAAAAGAGTAAACTTCGACCTTTTATATTCTGCCGAATGCCAAAATATAACATTTCAAAATTAGCTTCATTGTAACGTGTTTTTTGACGGTACAAATTCTCTAACAATTTCCGCAGCTGTCCTCCCAACTTATCCGCTTTTACATGAACACCTAATTTATCTGAAAACGTCATTAAACCTACCTTGTCATCTTTTCGTAAAGCAATATTTGAAATAACTAACGCTGAATTAATACTATGATCCAATAAGGTCATATTATTAAAAGGCATTTTCATAGCTCGGCTTTTATCAACTATAGAATAGATAGTTTGAGAACGTTCATCCTGAAATTGATTGACCATTAAACCTCCCTTTCTACCGGTAGCTTTCCAATTTATTTTTCTAAAATCATCTCCTTGAACATAAGGTTTAATTTGTTCAAATTCTTGAGCATTTCCAATTTGTCGAACTTTTTTAACGCCTTGATTTAAATTCAATTTAGTAAATACTTTTAGTTCATACTCACGCATTAAACGAACAGAAGGATAAACCTTCACTGTCACATCTTGAGAAAATTGAATACGTCTTTGAACCGTGCTCAAAAACGAACGCACAAATACATTTAGAGCGCCAAATAAGTAGGACCCTCTTTTTACCGGTATTAACTGATAACTTATAATTTTTTCCTCTCCTCTTTCTAGTGTTAAAAATTCAGAAAAATCTCTAATTTGAAATTGAAAAGGCAATTCGTCAATCAACTTAATCTTAACGGGAATATTATTTCTATTTTTTAATCGAACTTTTATTTGATTTTTATCTCCTAGGTTGAATTGATCTTTTACGATTCTTTCTGCTTCTATATTTTCTGAACCGAAAAATAAAATCAGGAGATCAATAAAGAAATAACTAATAACAAGAGCTAAAAAAAATTGGGCATAGAAAAAGAGATGTTCAAAAAGAAAACTAATTATAAAAAAAGAAGCTGAAATTCCTAACAATAAGTAAAACCAGTTAGTTAAATATATATTAGATATGAATTTATTTTTTTTCATCAATCATCCAGAAACATTACTATCTAGCGAGGAACTTCAATTTTTTGAATAATTTCAGCAATTACATCCTCAGCAGTAATACCCTCCATTTCAGTTTCAGGAGTTAAGATAATTCTATGATTTAAAACAGGTTCTGATACATACTGAATATCGTCAGGCGTTACAAAATCTCGACCTCGAAGAGCAGCTGCCGCCTTAGCAGATTTTAATATTGACAGAGACGCACGAGGTGAAGCTCCCAAGTAAAGTTTAGAGTTATTTCTTGTCTCAGCAATTATTTTAGCTATATACTCTATTAATTGATCTTGTATTTTAATCTCTTCGATTAGCTGCTGAAATTCATCAATTTCGACTGCACTTAAAACAGATTGAACATCTTCAAACGTGACATCTCTAATGCTATTTTTAAACCGCTTTAGAATATCAACTTCCTCCTGAAAAGAGGGATATTCTAATTTTATTCTAAATAAAAAACGATCTAACTGAGCCTCCGGCAATCGATAGGTCCCTTCTTGCTCAATAGGATTCTGAGTAGCAATAATAAAAAAGGGCGCATCCATTTTGTACCTTATTCCATCATTAGTAATTTGCCTCTCCTCCATTACCTCAAACAGGGCGGCTTGAGTTTTTGCGGGCGATCGATTTATTTCGTCAATTAATACTATATTGGAAAAAACAGGCCCTTTCCTGTAGTTAAATTCAGATGTTTTAACATTGAAAATTGAAGTCCCCAAAACATCTGAGGGCATTAAATCTGGAGTAAATTGAATTCTTGAGTAATCTACAGACAGAGTTTTAGAAATCACTTTAGAAGTCATTGTTTTGGCTATTCCTGGCACTCCCTCCAATAAGACATGGCCTCCTGAAAGTATGGCTAATAAAATCTGATCAATAAGTTGTTGCTGACCAATAATCATTTTACTCACCTCGTTTTTAACAGCCTCCACTTTGGACTGAAAATGTTGTAATTTCAAGCTATAAATAGGTTCAAAAGAATCAAATGACTCTCTATTTTCATCAGAGAATGTGATTTTTTTGTCCAAAACATCCTTCTCTTCTTTTGATTCCTCATTATTTTCCTGATTTTTGTCTGTCTGAGGTTCTAAATCATTATTTAATTCCATAGTCATTTTGCTTTTGCGTAAAAATTGTTCAGCTTTTTATATAAATTCACTAAATAGTCATCCGAAACACTATTAAGATTTGAACTAACTTTAAATAATTTCATAAGTTGCTTAATTTCCGACTCATCCACGCCTGATTTTTGTGATATTCTTTTTATGTAAGTACTCTCTTCAGAATAGGCTATATAATATCTCGATTTAATTCTATTTTTAAAAATGTTCTCCATGTGAACGATTAATTTATTGTGTTGATTTTGCTTTAAATATAATCGGGCAATTGTTTCTGTAAATTCCAAAGAGGAATTATCATTAGAATAAATAGTTGGCATTATTTTTTGTTGTCTTTTACCGGTGAAAACAACAAAAAATAAAATTCCAGTTAAAAGAATAAAATATGCCCACCTTAACGACTGATTCGATAAAAGAAAGTTTAATGTTTTAAAATCTCTTAAATTTCTACCATTACTTCTAGACTGATCGATATCCATATTTCCATTATCATAGGCATACTGAGTATAATTATCAAATAAGACAGTACTGTTTGAAAAATACGAAAGAACAATTTCCACATATTCTCTACCAAGATCTGAACTCAAATAACTATTAGTAAATACTTGTGGAATAGTATGAATTAATATTTTCCCATTTCCATGCTTAAACTGGACATAACAAGGGCGATAACCAGATTTACCAATAACTCTTCCTTGAAGTTCATATTCTATACCATAATTAATATTATACCATCTTTGAGTTTGTGACTTGTCATCAATTTGGTTAACAATATCAAAAACATCTCCAAACCTATCGTCCTCAAAGGTTAAAGAAATCGATGAATTGCTAGAATAGCCAAAATAATTATAATCTCTAACATTATAAAATAACTTACTCAACAATCGCTCAGGTAGAAACTCGGCAGCAACAAACATGGTATGACCTCTCTCAACGAATCTCAATAAACTATCTACTTCTTTATCATATAAATTAAGTGATTTTCCCACAAAGAAATAGGTAATATAATCTTCATTAAGCTGTAAGGAAATACTATCAAAATAAGATTCAACAGGAAAGTCCATGTCATAAACAGAATGGTCCTCTAATCCCTTTTCAAGAAGCGAGTGAATAAAATACGTTCCAAAAGGGTGTTTACTATTAGAATCATATGTTTTTTCCCAATTTATGGAATCCACTACTCTTTCCTTAAATCCCGCTTTTTTTCCATTTTTTCCAATAAAGAACACGATCACTCCTAGCGCTATAACTAAAACTATCATGATTATGTATTTTGTAAAAGTCGTTATTTTCACACCTTCACTCACTTACTATTTATTTTACTAATTAAGGCTTTAAAACTTATTTCAATAGATTTAAATTCATCGAAAAGAATATCATATTTACCATACCAGATGAACTCATAATTTTTAATACTTTTTTTAAACTCTTCAGCAAATATCTTTCCCTCTACCTCAGACTGGTAATGATAATTTGTTTTTCTTTTCTTCCATTGAATATGGTTATTATCTGCTAATTCCTTTATTATCCAAACAAAATATAATCGGGTTGCTAACCTCAAATTATTAGACTCTTTTGCAAATTTTATTTTTGTTTCCAAATCGGAGAGATTAATCGCATCTGGATTCATTTCCTGCTCGTAGAGTATTTTTTTATCTAAACCTTTTATTGGACTCTTAACAAATAAAACATAAGCCGAAGCTCCAAGAATAAAAGCAATTAGAATAATTAGTAAGAACTTCATACCCTTATGAGATAATTCATTCTGTTTCGCTTTTTCATTCCTTGGTCGATCACGAAAACTTTCTTGTTTTGCTTTATTGAGTTCTCTCTCTCTTACTTTTCTTTTTTTATTTTTTCTTCTCTCTTGAGCTGATCGTCTTTGGAACTCTTTTTTCTGAAAAGATTCTCTTGCGCTTGGTTGAACGCCATCTTTAGCATCCCTTACTCCGCTTCCTCTATGTTTTTCGGAATAATATCCATTGTTATTAAGTGAATCAAAAGTATATATCACATAACGATCTCCTTTTTCAACTCCGTACCCAACGCCAAATTGAGAACTGTCTTCATGAAGCTCTTTTTTCTCCATTTGATCAATTAAATTAACCTCATCCTTCAATGCTTGATATTCTTCACTTTTAAATTCTTTTTTATTTGGACCATAAAAACTTTTTCCATCTTTTTTTTGTGCCTTCAATGAGAAGGAAAAAAGGATAGAAAAAATCAGAAAAATATTTTTAAAATTCACCTTCATCTTCCTGTTCAAACAGGTTGTTTTTGATACCGAAATCTTGTAGTCTACTAAACAAGGTTAATGCCATAATACGCTCTCTTACAGAGTGAAACTGTACAACCAAACCTGTTATAGTAAAAGCAACAAGTAGACTGGTGAAAAGGTAATAAATTACAAAATTTAAAGCATTCGCATACTGAGTTAAATTTTGAGTAAAAGGATTAATATGTTCTAAAAAGAAATCGGATATAAAATCCAGAATAGCTGTTGTATCAGCATCTAAAATTTTTGACAAAAACAATCCTACCACAAATAAAAGTATCGGTATTAAAATTTGTAATAAAAAAACACCAATTGATCCAAACCAGGATTTGAAAATCAACCTTACTCCTGTTTTAAAAAGAACACTGTATTGAGTATTGTCGTAAAATCCAAGATATGAGAATTGAAAAATAAAGGGAACAAAGCATAGTCCAATAAAAATCATTGAGGGATGTGGCCAAACATGAACTAAAAATAGATATGTCAGTAAAGGCCACAATCTTATAAAACCCAAAAAACAATAC
>MDSV01127559.1_pt1 | contig 10356 bp, 3 predicted proteins | sample 810851 | NCBI WGS metagenome assembly MDSV01 (sample SAMN05326640, study PRJNA326480) | marine metagenome | isolation source: seawater | place: Atlantic Ocean: North East | collected 2012
CCACTCCCTCAATTGGGCCAGGAGTTGTCTGCGAACCAATCGTCTTGGCCGATTTTTTAACGATAGGCATCATATCAAACTCTTGAGTAACAAGAATGTTTGCTAAGGCTTTTTTTTGTAGTTCAAGGTCTTGTTCAGATTCATCAAATATTTTTGAAAAAATTAACCCTTTACTCGAGATATCCCATGCGGATAACATTTTCATTATTTCACCTCGCAAGCCTATAGGCAATAATGTCGTGAGAAGTCATAATGTGATAACCTGGCTCAAGAATTTTCCTAATTTCTTCAAACTCGCCCTCGCTACCAAACCAATTTTCTGGGTCGAATTTTACAATAATACATTCATTTCCATGTTTCAAAATATTACCGGCAACTGACAGATCTGTACTCGCATCAATCTGAGGCGGTGGTGATCGGATTAGTCCTTCTGCACCATAACTCTTCAAGGTTGCAACTGTATCTTCATCTCTCAAGATAAAGGATAAATCAGACAACACTCCGACTACATCGCTAAGTTTGACAATTCCTATGCAGTTGCCACCTTGACGAGAGTCAAAGATGGGTTGAATGTCAAATCCTTTGTTCGCCATTTCATCAATCATTTCACGTAGGTTACTTCCTAGGTGCTTTCCGAAATTAAATTCACGATTAGAGGATTCTGAATTTGGAGAGCCTCCAATAGACTCTCTCCATTCTGGATTAGCACCGAAATTTCGTGCAAGCTTTGGATGGGACTTTGCAAGAACCATTCCTACAGTAACTCCAAGTCTTCCTGAGAGAAATCTATCAAGTTCTAATAATGTTGAATATCCTATACTCTTTGTCTTTTTACCAGACCTAATCGGCATCTTTGCTAGATTAGGAAACACAAGATGTTCCCCCTTTCGGGCCATGTTTTGGTTTTCCCAAGACTCCTTTGAAATAACATACTTCTCACCAGTTGTAGTATCGTCTTTGATAAGACCAAGCACAGTAGTTGCTTTGTTCATTTCTAGTTCTTCTTGAAGGGATTTGCTTTTTACAATTGCAGCCGACAATGATTTTGGATTTACATTGTTCATATCACCCGTTTCGCTCTCTCCTCTTAGATTGTTCAAAATGTCAGTGATATTTGCAACAATATTCGCTTTGGCTTTGCTTACAATTATTTCAATTGCCTCAGTATCTTCTTTACCAGTTAGTTCCATCATTGATCTTTCTTGGCCACCTGCTTTAGGAACGAAATCAATAGGTGCTTCATACATTAGGTGTTTCTTTGCCTCGGGAGATGCACCTCTCGGATATAATTCGTCAAACTTTTCCTGCGCTTCTTCTTTAGAGGCAAATCGATGAATAATCGAGTCTCCAAGATCCCCTTCCTCTAATACCTTCCATCCATCGATTTCAATCATTTTGAACCCTGGATTTTTAAGGCTAAACGCTATACTTCTAATGAAGTGTTCAGCCAATTCTTCTTTGGTACAAGAGTGAACTTCTTGGTAGTCAAGTATGCCTTTTCTAATTCTTGTCAACAATTCTTCTGTCATTTTAATCACCTCATGAAATCAAATACTTCGAGACTAATTCTCCGTCAATCTCCTTGATAATATCGTTAAGGTCCATCTCTCCGACCTCGAGTTCTTTTCCTGTCGTTTCAATGTACAAACCGGACAATGCCCCTCTTCCGTTTTCATCTGCATCGTGTACAGACTTGAATGTGAAATTAACAATTCTCCTCAAATCTTCAATATGGTTTGGATGACATCCGAAAGCATCGTGAACAGACCAGAAGTCTGTTGTGTTGTTATTCAATGCTAGGCGATTAACGACCATTCTCATGTGACATGCGTCAAGAGAATGTATGAAATTTGGAGCAATGCCTCTTCTTGCCGCTTTGTAATCGTTCTCATTTGACAAAATATATCTCGAGAAATAAACGTTGTAATGTCCAGAATAATTCCTGACTGCCTTAACAACCTGCATCACGGCAGCATCCTCTTTCTTGTTAGAGTCGAAATCCATTAGTTCTTCGAAACTGTCGCCTATACAAAGTTCCTTAGCAAGGTTGTCAAAGTCGATTGATAATTTATCCATATCGATCGATTCAGAGCTCATTTCTACCTCCTTCAATGCATTTACAATCTCCAAGATTCTCGATTCTTCATGCTTCCAAAGCCTATCATAGGCGGCCTGATTCATCATCCCTTCTAGATTTTCAAAGTCTACTGGTAGCATATTATCGAGTGGAATAAGTTCATGCGACTTCTCATCTAATTCTCTTCGAACAATGTTCCTGACTGCTCTAGAAGCCTTCTCTGTACCACCCCAAGTGCCGATAGAGTCCATTTTTGGATCAGAGAAGTAAACGTTGCTGATTTTGCACCCATCTTTTACTTCCCAAGTTAACCTAGCCTCTGATTCTTTATTTTCCTTAAGGTGAGAGTCGCAAATCTCTTGCAGGGATTTCTTCATTTTCTTATACCCAGGTAGAACTTCTTCAATTGATTTAGTAAATCCATTGATCACCTTTTGAGCAATCAATGAATGGAAATGCCCAGGGATATCCAAACGATTGCATATCTCTCCAATCACGCTGCTAGGATGTGCGGTAATTGAGCGTCTGAATTCTCTTTGGTCCATATCGGCATAGTTTTCTGCTACATTTGGCCAATTTTCTCCGACATGGTAAGCGGTGAATCCACCATGCTTACCTTTCTCCTCATTATTATCGGTTAGTAGAGCACGGACCATGCTCTGTGGAGATGCACCATAACCAATTGTCATGACTGGTTTCTTTGCCATATTTCGCACAAGGACCTCTTCCTTGAGCATCTCAGCAGTCTCATCATCAAGACCATCTACAACATGGCGCATACTCTTCCTCTTACCATCTGAATTCTCATAATATACATTGAACTCAAATGTTGCAAATGGATTATCTGACCAATCTGTCTTCAAATTTTCAACTACCTCAACGTAAACATCACTAGGCTTTGCAGAGTCATTAGGTAGGACATTCACCTTCGATGCCATTTCTTTATCTAGCATCAAAGCCGATGCATGTTGATAGATACTTGAAGATGCATCCAGGTTTATTGGTAGTCTAGAAACAGCATTCTCGCCTTGATCTAGTATTGATACAAATTCTCTAGTTAGAGCGATTCTCTGTAGACCTTCTGCCTTTGCTCTAAACACATCTCCTTGCCCCCAAGATGCAAAGTTAGCTTCAGGGTCGGCTGCTATTACTCTCATCATTTTGCGGAATAATTCATCAGAAGAAACTTCATCATAAACTTCGTAAGTTCTCTGATCTAGTTTCTTGATTAGTGTAACAAGAGAGGCTCTTTCTTCACCTTCGAATACTGAAGGTACAGACTTGCCTCTGTACATTGCTGCAATGACTCTTCCAATCCATTTCCTACCACTTTCGGTAAGCTCATGTGAATTTGCAAAAGTGATGATTCCTCTAGAGAAGTCATCATTCTGAGGAGACAACATTGTCGATATTGGCATGATTCTGCCTCTCCAATCGAAATGCCAAGCGTGCCAGAATTTCATGTCTGGATAATTGGTTTGCAATCTCTTGATGAATTCAAAAGTATTCAGCCATGATGTAATTTGACCGAATGTTACAGATGGTTTGCTTTCTTTGAAATCGATGTAGTATATCTCGTCTACCTTTCTGACACTAAGGTTAGAAAGAATCTCTGTCTTTACATGATTTCTGATTGTGGTTTCTGCAATCTCAGCCATCTCTAGATCTACCGACCATTCAGTAGATTGAAGGTTATTGACTGCATTTACTGCTTCCTTACTTGGAGTGAATCTTTGTTCGTTAAAGGCCTTATATTGAGGTGCTTGAGTAACTAGAGAGTACTTTCTTTGCCCAGCCTTAGTCAAGAATCCGCCTTCCTTGAAATCATCTGCTGACCTGTTCATAGGCTTGCAAACCATAGGTGGTGTAGTTTCTTTTGATAGCATGCATTCAAGAGAATTGTAGGATGTTACTCCATCAGACATTGTGGAAATGAAATTTGTTGATACTCTTTCCTTGATTTCATCATTCAGTCGAACTAGATTTGTTGCGTGGTTTCCAGTGTTTCCGGTGTTGTAAGTCCAACTTCCCGTCTTCTCGACCTTGAATAAATACTCTGAGTTATGGATTGCGTGCAAAACTCTTGCTGCGCAATTTGAAGCCCACTTGTGATGATCATTTACATCTCTACCATCTCTAACGAATGCCTCAATTGGACGAATTCTCTGCATTAACCTAGCTAGTGAGGTCACAATATTGTGGTTTGGAGTGGTGTAAACTTTGGATGCTTTTGTACTGTCTGCCTGACTTATGCTAACGTTTCCACTGAATGATCCATTGCTAGGTATTTCAATATCGCCGATTACTGAAGTAACCGATAATACAGCCTCAGCAATCAATTTGCGTGCTGTACGAGAACCATCGTCTCCCATTTTCCCCATTCTTAGTTTGACAAGATTGCCATCAACAAAGCCGTCAATTGCTAGTGCCGCCCTTGCAGTAGGCGAACCAATTGTCTCTTCAAGAATAATTCTAGTAGCCTCGTATGAAATCTTGTGGAATGCTCTGCCTGATTCTAATGAGTAAGACCACAGATCTTCATGACATCCTTTGTTAGGACAACACAGTGAACGCTTGCTACACAGAATAAGTCCAGCAGCAACCTTGCCCCATTCCTTGTCTACTTCATACAATGCAAGCATTTCCTTGCGCTTCATTGGTCCTTCCTTTTGTTCGAAACCAATGCCGCTGGCTTTCAATGCACTTCTGAAGAATTCCCAATTAAGTTTGATTAGCTTATCAGCAACCTTTTCTCCATTACGTATTACAAATTCAGTTTTATCGCTTCGGGCGAAAAGCCTGGTGTCGCGATTATCTCTTATCCATGATGTTGGAAGTGTATTTTTCAGGTGCTCGAACTCACCTCTAACCAATTTTACCAAGTGCTTGTTATTTGAGATTCTATTCAGAGGGAAGTGCTCGCCACAACTCGGACATTGTCCTGCTCTGTCATAGGTGATAAGAGGGTTCCATGTATTGTCTGTGGCTAATCTCTTTCCGCTCGATGCTTCAACTAGTGCTTCTCTAACAACTTCCGCGATTTCGGAAGTCATTTCTTTGAATGCATCTTTCACCTGATCAATGTCCATAACATTAGATTCTGGTATATCTCTAAGGGTATCCGCATTACTTACGACCACCCCTGGGTCATTCATGGAAGCCAGTAACTCTGCCAGCTTTTGGTCAGCCCAGAGGTCTGCTAAGTCCTCCTCATCCATTAAGTCGCTTCGAATGTTCTTTGAGAACATCGCATTCTCGGTTTTCCTTTGATATTCTTCCCTAGTTTGCGACATGCTTTTTCCACTCCTTCCTTGGTTATATCTTTACTCACTGAATATTCTGAAACTGTCTGTTTGCCAAAATTCTGAAAATTTTCTCGGTTTATCGAATTATTTTGCAAGTACTGGATTTTGCTGATTCGGGATTGATGCTGAAGATTCTGAATTATTGATCTGTGAAACCCACTGGGACCAATTCTTCATTGCTACTTCTACCATGTCTTCCTCGAGTTCAATTACTTCGATTTCTAGAGTATCCCTGCACACCATAACGATGATTGGAGATTGGCCGTATAGCCAATTGTAAGCCGCAAACTGGAACCAATTCTTCGCAAGGTTAAGCATCACCTTTTCAGATTCTAGAACGGATACTGACTTAACTTCAACTGGGCGACCATTAAGCATACCATCACAACAACCAGTTACAAAGATTTCAAAAATATCATGGAATTTTGTGATCTTCTTGGCATTTGACATATATTCAGATTCATTGATAGCATGCTTGAATGTACCATCGATAAGGTCGCCAACCTCTGCTGGAGACCCATTGAAACTTCGACGGAATCCGCCAGGAATTCCCTTTGCAATCTTCTTTAGTTCATAGTTCAGCTTTTGTGGATTCTTTAGTGCGGAAACCGCTACAGAACCGTCAAAGGGGAATTGAACCTTGACCGAGCGCATATACTTGGATACGTTGTACTCATTGAGAGCAGGAATAAGAGACTCAATTTCGTCTACGATTTCTTGGCTAGCATGACGGAAACCATCAGGAAGTTCAGATTGATCTTCTTGCGAGCGAATGGAATATTTCTTACCAGCGAGCTTTTCTCGGCCCTTGCGAGATGGAGCCCACTTGGTTTCATTAGGGATAATTTCCCTTCGCTTCTTACTAACTACCATAATAGTATGCAACTCAGAAAATTCCGATTATTTTTCCAAACCCTCAGATTTTTTTCCAATGTTAGGTACTGATTTATCTAGAAATATTCAACTTGAACCGGGAATATTTGATTCCTCAACCTTGATATCCAAACATGACTTGGATAAATCATGGCAAAACCCGGGGTTGAATTTGTCATTGTAAAAAAATTTGAAGATGACCCGGTTCCTGTGAATAGTGTTTCTTTGAAAATTGAACCAGAAAGAACAGAGAATAATCTTGATTACCAAATATTGGTTCCTCTTCGGATAAAATTCACAAAACAATTCACTGATACTTTACTCAAGGTCTCTGCAAATGCAACAGGTAAACCTGATTTGGCTACCTTTGAAACATTCAGAGGGCAATTTATTTCTCCAGTACACGATCAAAAAACTTCAGAAGACATATACTCTATACCTCACCAAATAGATCAAATTAATTCTGCAAAGAAATCATACGTTGAAAGGTGTTCATGGGAGGAAGGAATGGACCCTCAAATTCAGATAATCACAAATAGAAAAGAAGGAGTTGTAAATTTACACTTTTTAGGAATGTTAAGTACATCAAAGCGTCTCAAAAAAATATCTACAGAAGTGGGAATCGAAATCAAAGTTGAAGAAGTCGCTGAAACAGGCGAGAGTAATACTTTGGGGGATTTTACAATAGAATTAGATAAAGACTCTAACTTTGAGTTACCTTACGAAGAAAAAATGATTATTACTAACTTCAAAAATCAAGCACACAACATAATCGGAAAGGGAAGTTGCATACACCCCAAACAACTCATTACTGTCGATTTGCTAAGTTCGACTCTGAAACATGATACTCCCGAACTTTTTGGCAAAGAAAAAATAGATGTTGGATACATTGGCCTGGATACAGGCGAGAATATCTCGAGCGTAATTAGATATTTAGAGAGAGAAGGGCTCTCGACTATTATATCGTCTCTGAATATATTTTACACAAAGGAGCATGATGGAGAATACAAGCCTGATCTGGCATCTACAATTCAAAAATCGGGACTCAATGTGAATTGGGTAGAAATTAATCAAACAGATATTTCGGAATACAAAGTTGATTTCATGATAAGCACATATGTTGCTGTTTGGGCCGCAAATGCTGCAAAAATTAAATCTGGCACTCATATGGAGTATTTCAAAAATGCTTATGAGTGGTGCAATGATAAGGCGATTTTAATCTCGGTAGACCCTGTAGACGAATCTAAGATTGCTCGTTCTCATGGATCTACAGGTGCAATCGATGTGCATTTACATTACAAACTAGCCCTATTTAATCGAGTTGAAGAATATTTGATTCCCGGGAAAAATAAAACTTGCTTAGATTCGGTTTGGATAAAAGGCGATGTTGAATATACAACCAAGCCCAGCGTAGAAGAATGTGAAAAACCAACTGATAACCAGTACCCTGAATCCGATACAATTACAGTAAATGATACAACTAAATTCATTCAAGATATTTCAGGTATAGTTGAATGTGCAGGACTTCCGGCTAATGCAGCAAATTTATTTTTAGCTGATGTGCTGAAAGACAAGTCAACAGAATTTGTTGTACAGGATGGATCGGTTTCGGATATCAAAACTTTTGGAATAATAATGCCGAAAAGAGACAACCTTAGGTGTTCAATAAATATCAACAAATTTGATGTGTCAAACAAGCAAACTGAAGATGGAAAATTAGTTTTCAATTCCTATTTATGTGGAGATGAACGACTCGAATTTGAGATTGATTTTGAATTCTGGGAAGAAGATCCTGATGAAACAGGAATAGATGACTTCACTCAGAGTATTGCTGAAATGTTCAAATCCGGCCTTCTTGAGGTCCCTCTTGCGGTTTATTCTCCGTTCCCTGTCCTTATCACCGGATTACCTGGAGAAGGAAAATCTGTTAGAATGAAACAGATTGTTGCTGAAATGTCATCCAATAATAAAATAATTGAAGTTCCTGTTTTTCTCAAAGCCAAAGATTTGGCAAAATATGTTGAAAAACAAGAAACTGCAGAATATATGAGTGAATCATCTGATTTTAGGAGATATGCAGAAATCATTGCAAAAGCGTTCATTGATAGTAATCCTCATGCAAAATATCTTGGTAGAGAATTGGTGGTAGAAAACCTCCTTGAAATCAACTCAAACATTCTCGATGATGATGATTGTGGAATGGTATTGGTTATTGATGCGATTGATGAAATTGTGGAAATGGATAGTATTCGACTACTCCTACAATGGTTAGATGATTTCAGTGACAGATATGGCGCTGGGCATTCGAGATGTGTAATTTCAACTAGGCCCTCTCATGAAGAGTACGTTGCTGAAATCTTCCCTACTGTAAATAAATTCAACATGTTTTTCGAAAGTTCAGCCTTACAAAATCAATTCCCGCAAAAATTGGTTGATGAATGGAGAGTTAGTAAGATTGTATCTGATGAAGTAACTAAATTAATTCAAAATAGTGAAGTGTTTAAGCATATCAACAAACCTTTACTGATTGGATGGCTATGCAGGTTCGTAAAAGAAGGCACAGAGATTGGAGATTTAACAAATAGTTTCAGTTTCTACGAAAAAATCCTCGACCAAGCTGTTACTACTAGGAGGTTTACTACTCAGAGTGAATTCAATGAGTTGGAAATCGATTCAATCAAGCGAATGCGAGATTGTATTGCATTTGTTGATCTATTAGCTATGGTCAAAGAAAGCATAGGAACAATTGAACTTACAAACAAGGCAAATCGATTGAGACTCCTTTCAATACGCCACTCCGGATTTTTTCCAGGCCTAGAGAAATTATCTGACGAAGAAGCGCACCGGCTATTCTTCGAAGATATGAGTCTGATTTTCGTCTCTGGGACAGGGGAAATTGCGTGGACGCATGATCATTTACGGGAATATTCTGCTTCGTTATTATTTTCCTTATCCGCTATTAGAAGAGATGATATATTCGACATATTGACTCAAAGTAGGTATTCTCTATTCAAGAATGGAGTAGATATTTTTACAGCCGTCAATAATGAAGTTCTACCTCACAAGAAATACTTCAGGGCGGCAATTCACCCGATAGCGTATGATGAAGTGTTTGGTATTGTAGATAAGGAATTGATTGACATTCACACCATCCCTGTATCATCGGTCCGAAATGATGCAACCTACAAATTACAAATCATAAGGAATAAAATCGCTCACGGATTAGAAATCCATCCCTCGGAATATGCCGAATTATTAGAGAATGAATCCTTTGTAGATGATATTGAAGTCAATGATATTAACAAAGAAAATTTCATTATTTTCGCAGAATACTTCTTCCAACAAGACATAAACTGGTTGCTTGGCCTCGGCTCTGATTCAAAGACGAAATTTGTCAAGACATACTTAGAATTGATTACGGGTGGATTAATTTCGAAACTTGCTGAAAAACTTCTCAATGAAGAAGAGAGAGTAGAGTTATTCAAAAACAAAATAAATAACTCTGTACTTAATGAAGCAGTTGATTCAGAACGAGAACTGAAATTTAACAAAATGAAAGGTTTGATTTTTGAAAATTTCATCAAATCTAGTGACAATTTTGATCTCAAAGAATACACAAATATTTGGAATCAAAACTTCCAACCAAAAGACGTAATTTTAGATAAAAATAATCTAAACCTCAACACTAAATATTTTCAAAAGTTGAAAGAATTTTACAATAAGAAAGGATACGAAAACAATACCTCAACATACATTTTCAACAAAATCAACACTGCAGCATCTCCAATAAATAACGAGGATAGAATTGCCCTGCTTAAGTTACAGAATGCTAGGGAAGATGGAGATCCTGTGGCTGAAAGGAAGGCGCTGAGCAACCTCGGAAATAATGCCAGCGAACGAGAAGAACTTACTGAAGCTGAAAGATTGTACAAAGAAAGTTTGACTATCTGTCGCGAGATTGGTGACCAACATGGTGAAGCACAAGTGCTAAACAACCTCGGGATTAATGCCAGAAAACGAAATAATTTTACTGATGCTGAAAGATGGTACAAAGAAAGTTTGACTATCAAACGTAAGATTGGTGACCGACATGGTGAAGCA
>MDSV01034526.1_pt1 | contig 10355 bp, 11 predicted proteins | sample 810851 | NCBI WGS metagenome assembly MDSV01 (sample SAMN05326640, study PRJNA326480) | marine metagenome | isolation source: seawater | place: Atlantic Ocean: North East | collected 2012
AAAATGCAGGACTAAGTTTTGTTGGATCAATGCCTGTTAAAATTCTCCCAGCTATACTAACAGCTAGTCCAAAATCATGTGGAAACCCATATCGACTAATTTCATCTTTTAAAATCATTTTAAATTCAGCTAACGAGCTTTCAGCCCATACAGCTTTTATTTCTTGTTCCTTTTCTGAAGCAAAAATTACAGAAGTAGAGCCTAATGAAATGCCTAAGAGTCCTATTTGGTTTTTTTCAAATCCATTTGATATTAAATAATCATAAGCACCTAAAACATCTTCATACTCTGACAATCCTAGATTCTCGTATGAACTAACCATCGAACTTTCACCATAGTTTCTCAAGTCAATTGTCAAAGCGTTAATTTGATTCTTAATTAACAAACCGGCAATTAAGTTAGGTTCAGGGTTACATTTCCCATTTGGAGAGATCCCGTGAACAATAATAATTATTGGTTTATCTTCATAAAAATTGAACAACCAACCGCTAATGTCTATTTTAGGATTCCTTGATGGAAAATTTACATTATGCCATTTTGATAAATGATATGATGTTGAATCAAAATTCTTTCTTAAGTTTTTTCTCTCCTGGATTTTATATTCATGATAATTTTTTTTTGTAGTCCAATTATCCGGCGTGCTACCTTGATGTAAACCGCATGAATGATCAATTCTTAAAATAGAATAAGCTAAATATAAGCCAATTCCAAAATAACAAATAACAAACATGCCAAAAAGGCTAGAAAAAATGTAAATTAATTTTTTCATGTTAATTTTTTTTTATTATCGTCATTTCATATAATCTGCTTGCCGTTCTCTCGAATTCTTTTAAAAGATTTTTAATTTGACAAAGTGAAGTAATGGGATTTTCAGCGAGAATAACAACAGAGCATTTATTTTCATAAAGCATATCTATTAAACTTATAAATCTTCTACATTGATCAGAAAAATTCTTTGTCATTTGTGGAACTTTTTCAATAAAAATTAGATTAAAATTTTTTGCTATATTTGTATAATCTTGGTGTCCTAAATTAGAATTGCAAATAAAATCAAAGGTACAATAGGCCACATTAGCTGAACATTTTGTAAATTTTATTTCTCTACTCTTGGTTTTTATTGTTTTGTTAGTAATATTATTTATATCGACTAGTCTTTCAAAGAGTTGCTTAAACTCATCCTCAGTATCTTGATTAATGGGCGTAAAGTATGTTTTAGATTGGTTTAATGCAAGTCTTCTGTAATCATTATTACTATTAACAAAAGTAACTTCATAATTATTTGTAATGTGTTTTATAAAAGGAATAAAATCCATTCTCTGCAAACCATCTTTGTAGAGATCGTCCGGTTTAAAATTTGATGAAGTCATAATAAATATTTTGTTTTCTTCAAGTAAGTGAAAAACTTTTTTAATTATTAATGCATCAACAATATTAAAAATATGAAGCTCATCTATAAAAAGTATTTTTATATCCTTAGATAAATCTCTAACAAAAGATTCTAACTTTTTTTCTTTATTTATATTTGAGTTTATTGCCTCATGAATATTATACATTAAGTGGTTAAAATGAATTTTCCTACCAACCTTGCTGAATTGTGAAAACAAACTAAGTAAAAAAGTTTTTCCTGTGCCAGAAGAGCCATAAACATAAATACCTAATTTTTTTCTTTTAGAAAAAAAAATATTGCTATCATTGAATTGATCCCATGAAGATGAAATGCTATTTAACAAAGAAATTTGGCTTAGGTCTTTTTTTATAAAATTATTTAAAATAAATCCTTCATAATGGTCAAGAACTGTAAAATGCATTATTTTTTACCAAAAAAATTTTTCAAATTGTTTAGTGTTTCTAATTCAGATTTAGTTAGTATTCCTTTTTTTTTCTTTTTTAATAAACGCTGATATTCTGACATTAAAAATTTAATACTGCTTGATATTTTCTCATTCATGGAAGTTTATTATAAATTGGAAGAAGAGTTGAAACAATTATAATTGATATACTAATTATAACAATTGTTGTAATGCCAAAACCCCAATCAATCAGATAACCAAAAACTAATGGTGAGAGAGCGCTTGCAAATACACCTCCGGCATGGAGTAGTGCTTTAACAGTTCCTAAACTTTCAACGCCATAAATTTCAGCCCAAAGAGAACCTAAAAATGGAGTTGATATACCCATATTAAGGCCATAAAGGGACATGTAAACAATCATAAAAAATAAACTATCAAATAATAATAAAATTATTACTGATAATAAAAGGGGTGTGAGCACAGTTAAAACTGTTTTTTTAGTATTGAAGGTATCAATTAAGGGGCCTCCAATTAGCAAACCTAGTACTGAAAATATACCTAAAAAAATATAACCATTGCCCAACATCACAAGAGACCAGCCCTTTTGGGAAAAAATATAAATTTGATGAAACATTAAACCTGTAGAAATGAAAGGAAAGGCAATTGATAAAGGTAAATAAATATAAAATTTTTTATCTTTTATTATATCTCTTGTTCTTAGTTTCTTATTTAAAGGATCATCTTTTATAGTTTCTTTAAAATTAATATGTCGAATTTTTTGACCTGATAATGCAATAAACAAAAAAGGGACAAATATTAATATTGAAAAACACGCATACAACCATAATTGATTCATTTTAAAATCACTCATTAAATTAACAGCAATAAAAGGTAAGAACATTACACCTGTCATGCCACCCAAGGTAGCAACTGACAAAGCCTTGCCTCTATTATTTCCAAAATATCTTGCCATTGTCGTTTCGCCAGCATGTGTCATAGCTCCTTGGCCGAAAAAACGAAGCATAAAAATTGTTAGAAATAAAAAAGCAATATGATTCATTAAGAATGCCATACATGCGCAAGCAAAAAAAAGTCCAACAGTTATAAATAGTGAATATATTCGCAAATCGATATGATCAATTAGTTTTGCAAAACTGACTAAAATACATGAACTAATTAATGTTGAAATTGCATAAACAAATCCAAACTCTCCATCTGAGAGATTATAATAATTTCTAATGTCAGTATTGAAAAGAGAGATAAAAAAAGTTTGTCCATAACTAGCAAAAAATACAATTAAAAAACCATAAACCAATAGTTTAGGGTCATAAGAAAAAAACTTCTTCATTTAATTAAATACAACCAAATCTGTTACATTAAATTTTTTTTTTATAATCATTACCTGGCAATAACTTTCTTAACTTGTTTTAACAGTTTAACCATTTTTTTTTCATCAATTCTGCCTGTATTTACATTGCGTGGGCTTGGATGATAAGAGCCGATTAAAACTTTGTTATCTGGAAGTTGATATTTTTTACCATGAATAAAAATAAATTCTTTTCTTTTTAATTCATAATCTTGCATATAAAAATTCAAACAAGCATCAAATGCTATCTTGCCTAGGGCCACAATAGTATTAGCTTTTTTTAAGAATTTTATTTCTTTTCTAAAATAACCAAAACAAGTTTTAAGTTCTTCAGATTTTGGCTTATCTTCAGGCGGAACACATTTTAAGGCCGTAGTAAGATAAAGGTTTTTTAATTTTAAACCATCGTCTATTGAGGTTGAGATACTTTGATTAGAAAATCCTGCCTGATAAAGACATTTAAATAAAAAATCAGCAGACTTATCTCCAGTAAAAACTCTCCCTGTTCTATTTCCTCCATGAGCTGCAGGAGCAAGACCTATCATTATTAATTTCGCGTTAGGATCGCCATAACCTGTAATTGGTTTCCCCCAATAAGTTTGGTCAATATACTGTCGCCTTTTTTCATTAGCAATTTTCTCACGAAAATTTACAAGACGATTACATTGTCTACATTTTATAATTTCTTTATTTAATTTAAATAATGTCATTAAGATTTAATTATTCTATATTATATGAAAGTTATGAATGAAAGAGTAAAAAAAATTTTAGATTTTTGGTTTATTGACTCAAAGCCTGAGGATTGGTTTAAAAAAAATGATATGTATGATAAAAAAATTAAGAGTTTGTTTTGGCAAGATTATAACAAAGCTACTAACAACGAATATGACGATTGGCAAGATGATCCAAATGAATGTTTGGCTTTAATTATTCTACTTGATCAATTTTCAAGAAATTTGTTTAGAAATAATTCTATGGCATTTGAACAAGACAAAAAAGCAAGGTTAATAGTCAATGAAGCTGTGGATAGAGGATATTTAGAAGAGCTCAGTCCAATTCAAAATCATTTTTTATTACTTCCCCTTGTACACAGTGAAGATATAAGTGATCATATTTTTGGTCATCAACTGATTAATACATATTTAAAAAAACTCGAAAATTTTAAAAAATTAAAAAAAATTTGGGAGGATCATACTAACGCTATAAAAAAATTTGGTAGATATCCTCATCGTAATAATGTTTTGGGAAGAAAATCTTCGCAAGAAGAATTGTTTTTTTTAAATGAACCAAACTCCTCGTGGTAATTTTCTAAAAAATTCTATTTGTTCTATCTAGAAAATAATAAGAAATTAGACCAATGGTTTCATGAGAGGCCAAGTCAAAAGAATTAAAGTTTTGAAGTATCTTTATATTAGGCTTAAATGAATTAAATTTTCTTCCTGTTCTAAAATCAACTGGGTAAGGGATTAAATTCCATTCTAATTTCTTAGATATATTAATAGCTCTTCTCATATGAAAAGCAGACGTAATGATTAACCACTTCTCATCTGCACCTGGTTTAATAATGTTTTTTGAGTTAAGAATATTCTCATAAGTATTTCTAGATTGAAATTCAAAAATTATTTTTGAAGTATCTATATTTAGATTTTCAAAAAATTTTTTTGCTACATGTGCATGAGAACTCTCAAAATTTTGTTTTTTAGTTCCGCCAGAAAATATAACTTTATCTGGATTATAATTATTAATTATTCTTGCTGATTCTGTTAATCTTTCTGCCGCATCATTAAAATTAACTTGATCATGAGCTTTGCTAATACCAACATTTGTAGGTCCGCCCAAAATTAATATTCCATCCAAATCATTTGGTATTTTATTCAGGGCTGCATAATTTTTTTCAAGTTGATGCAAAATTAAATTGCCTGTAGGAAAAAAGCCTACAAGTATAAAAAAAATAACCGAAAATAAAAAAAATATTCTAGAAACAATATTGATATTAAAAAATTTAAAAATTGCAGAAAAAATTAAACAAATTATTATTAAGTTCAGAGGACTTAAAAAAATCCATATAAATTTTGAAAAAAAATACATTTTTAAATAATTATATATTTTTTTGTGGTAAAGATAAGCAAAAGGTCTTGTGGTGAAATGGATATCACGTCGGTCTTCGGAACCGAAATTCTGGGTTCGAATCCTAGCAAGACTGCCAATTAATTGTTTTATTTTAAATATTCTGAATAACTTTTGATTATTAACTCTGAAATCTGAACGGCGTTTAGGGCGGCTCCTTTTCTTAAATTGTCTGATACAACCCATAAATTTATTCCATTATCAATGGATTCATCATTTCTAATTCTGCTAATATAAACTTTATCCTCTCCAGCTATTTCTACAGGCGTTATATATCCTTCATCTTTTCTGTAATCAATTACAGATATGCCTTCAGATTTAGATAAAATTTCATGAGCTTCTTTTGAATCTAGTGGTGAATCAAATTCAATATTTATAGATTCAGAATGACCAATAAAAACAGCAGTTCTTACGCATGTAGCTGAAACATTAATACCTTCATCTAATATTTTTTTTGTTTCACTAATCATTTTTTGTTCTTCTTCAGTATTACCATTTTCTAAAAAAGCACCAATGTGTGGGATAGCATTAAATGCTATTTGTTTTGTAAACTTGTTTTTTTTTAATTCCTGATTTGCATAAACATTTTGAGTTTGATTAAATAATTCATCCATACCTGTTTTGCCAGCACCTGATACTGCTTGATAAGTTGATACAACAACCCTGTTTATAATTGATTTTTCATGAAGAGGTTTTAGCGCCACTACCATTTGTATTGTAGAACAATTGGGATTTGAAATTATATTTGTCCTATTTTTATCTCGAAAAAATTCTTCAAGTGCATTCGCATTAACTTCTGGCACTATTAAAGGTATATTTTTTTGCATTCGAAAATGTGAAGTATTATCTATAACAATACAGCCTTGTTTGGCAGCTTTAGGAGCATATTCGGCTGAAATTTTTCCACCTGGTGAAAATAAACCAATATGAGCTTTTGTAAAATCAAATTCAGCAAGATCTTCAACAATAATTTCTTTTTCTTTAAATTCTAATTTTTTTCCTTTTGATTTTGAAGAAGCTAATAAATACAAATTATCAATTGGAAAATCCCTTTGTTCCAATATTTGAATTATTTCGCTTCCTACAGCTCCCGTCGCACCAGCTACAGCTATGTTATACTTTTGATTCATTTAGTTCCCTGATAAAATTTTAAGTTCTTCTATAACAGCTTGACCCATTTCTTTTGTAGAAATAATTTTTTCTGCACCCTCTTTAATATCAGCAGTTCTGAGACCTTTTAATAAAACATTTTGAACAGCATTTTCAACTAAAAAACTATCTTCCTGCATATCGAAACTATATTTCAACATCATTGCAAAACTCATTATCATTGCAAGAGGATTAGCCTTAGACTGACCTGCTATATCTGGAGCGCTGCCATGTACAGGTTCATACATTGCTGCTCTAGTTCCATTTTGCTTAATTGGACCAAGAGATGCGGATGGAAGCATGCCTAAAGAGCCTGTTAGCATAGCTGCAGTGTCGCTTAATAAATCGCCAAAGAGATTGTCAGTAAGAATAACATCAAATTGTTTGGGGTAACGAACAAGTTGCATTGCACAATTATCTGCTAATATATGTTCCAAACTTACAGATGAATATTCTTTTTTATGTAAATCTGTAACTGTATTTCTCCATAATAATCCGGTCTCCATAACATTAGATTTTTCAGCTGATGTAACTTTATTTCTTCTCAACTTTGCTAAATCAAACGCCACTCTTGAAACTCTATTTATCTCTGATGTGGTGTATAACTGTGTATCAATGGCTTTGCTTTCTTTATCACTTATTTTTGAAATACCTCTTGGTTGGCCAAAATATACTCCACTTGTTAACTCTCTTATAATTAGGATATCCAATCCTTTTACTAAATCTAACTTCAAAGAAGATGCCTCCACAAGAGCATCAAATACAACAGCCGGTCTAAGATTGGCAAACAAATCTAAGTCTTTTCTTAACCTTAACAAAGCCGCCTCAGGTCTTTTTTCTCTTTCAACATCTTCCCATTTAGATCCTCCCACAGCGCCAAATAATATAGCATCAGATTCCAAGGCTTCAGCCATAGTTTGATCGCTAATTGAATCTCCTTCATGATCATAAGCTACGCCACCTACAAGACGCTCAGAAATATCGAATGAGATAGATTTGTTTTTATGCATCCAGTTTATTATGTTGAGAACTTCATTCATAACTTCAGTTCCGATTCCATCGCCTGGTAAAATTAGTAATTTTTTATTATTTTTCATCTTTTAAACAATCCACGGAAAAGAGTCGTGAAGATTGTTTTCAAAAGATTCAATTTTATTTGATTTTTTTAAAGTTAATGCAATATCATCTAATCCCTCAAGTAAACATTTTTTTCTAAAAGGATCAATTTCAAAATTTATTGATTTTATATTTTCACTTGAAATAAGCTGTTCTTCTAAGTTGACAGAAATTAGTTTTTTATCTTCCGCTTCTTTCATTAACAAATCAACTTTGCTTTGATCTAAACGAATAGGCAGGACACCATTTTTAAAACAATTATTATAAAATATATCCGCATAACTTGGCGCTATAATACATTTAATTCCAAAATCTAATAATGACCATGGTGCATGTTCACGACTTGATCCACAACCAAAGTTTTCTCCAGCAATTAATATGCAAGCAGATTTATAAGGATCCCAGTTTAGTATAAAATCATTTTTGATGTTGCCTTGTAGATCATATCTTAATTCATGAAAAAGATTTTTTCCCAATCCTGATCTTTTTATTGTTTTTAAAAATTGCTTAGGAATAATCATATCTGTATCAACATTAATCATTTTAAGAGGTGCTGCTATTCCCTTTAAAGTGGTAAATTTTTCCATTTTATATGTCTTCAACCAATGTTAGTTTGCCTTTAATAGCTGATGCGGCAGCAATAGCTGGACTAACAAGATGTGTTCTTCCTTCTCTGCCCTGTCTTCCTTCAAAATTTCTATTTGAAGTAGAGGCGCATCTTTCTTTAGGCTTTAACTGATCAGGATTCATTGCAAGACACATTGAGCAACCTGGTTCTCTCCAATCAAAACCTGCATCTATTAGTATTTTGTCAACGCCCTCTTTTTCAGCTTGTTCTTTAACTAATCCGGAGCCAGGAACAACCATAGAGTCAACACTAACTTTTTTTCCTTTAACGACTTTTGCAACTTCTCTTAAATCTTCAATCCTGCCATTAGTGCAAGATCCAATAAACACTCTATCAATTTTTATATCTTGAATATTTTGATTTGGCTCAAGCCCCATGTAATTTAATGAACGTTCGATTGCCTTTCTTCTATTATTATCAGATATTTGATTAGGGTCAGGAACTTTTCCATTAACTGGCGCAACATCTTGTGGACTTGTTCCCCAAGTAACTTGAGGCATTATTTCGTTTGCATTTATTTTTACTACCTTATCATAATTTGCACCTTCATCTGATGGAAGTGATTTCCAAAATTCAATTGCCTTAGACCAGTTTTTACCCTTAGGAGCATAAGGTTTATCTTTAATGTAATCAAAAGTTTTGTCATCTGGTGCAATTAAACCAGCTCTTGCCCCTCCTTCAATGCTCATGTTGCAAATTGTCATACGAGCTTCCATACTTAAGTTTTTAATTACTTCTCCTGAATATTCGATGACATGACCAGTACCGCCAGCTGTTCCTATTTTTCCAATTATGTGTAAAATTATATCTTTTGACATTACTCCAGTTGGTAATTTGCCGTTGACTTCGATAAGCATATTTTTAGCAGGATTTTGAATAAGAGTCTGTGTTGCCAAAACATGTTCAACTTCACTTGTGCCTATTCCAAAAGCCAGTGCTCCAAATGCGCCATGTGTTGCTGTATGACTATCTCCACAAACAATTGTCATTCCTGGTTGAGTAATCCCTTGTTCAGGACCAACGATATGAACGATTCCTTGTCGTTTATCCAATAAAGGAAAAAGCGTAATTCCAAATTCTTTGCAATTTTTTTCAAGAGTTTCTACTTGTATCCTGCTTTCAACATTATCAATTCCTTTTGATCTGTCTGAAGTTGGAACATTGTGATCTGCTACTGCAAAAGTATTTTTTGGTTGTCTAGCTTTTCTTTTAGTTGTTCTAAGACCTTCAAAAGCTTGCGGGCTAGTAACTTCATGAACTAAATGTCTATCAATATAAATTAAACATGTGCCATTTTTTTGTTCATCAATAAGATGATTATGCCAAATTTTATCAAATAATGTTTTAGGTTTATGATTTTGTTTCATCTTTTGTCTTATCTGCTTCAGAAGCAGCTGACTCTGATTTTTCTTTATTTAAATTATTTTCTGATGCAACTGATTCTTCTTCTTTGTTATCTGGTTTTTTGTTTTGATCATCTAATTTTTTTTCACTAATGTTATCATCACTTTTATTTTTAGTTATTTTTTTATCTTCAATATCTTTTTTTTCATCATTAACTATACTTTCTTCTGTCATAGCATATTGATCTACTTCATCGCCTCTGTCTAGATCTGCAATTCTTGCTCTTTTTCCTGTTCTATTTCTGAGATAATATAATTTAGCTCTCTTAACATCTCCTTTTCTTATAACTTCAATCTTTTCAATTGAAGGACTAAATAAAGGAAATACTCTTTCAACAACTTCTCCATGTGAAGATTTGCGTAAAGTAAATTTAGAGTTTATTGAACTATTTTTTCTAGCAATACAAACTCCTTCAAAGGATTGCGATCTTGATCTTTCACCCTCAACTATTTTTAGAGTTACTTTAAGTGTATCACCTGAACGAAAAGCTGGGATACTTTTTTTTGATAGTAGTTTTTCTATTTGTTCTTTTTCTTTTTTTTGTATTAAATTATTCATTTTCTTTTTCTATTTTTTTTAATATGTCAGGTCTCTTTTTTTTTGTTATTTCAAAAGATTTATCTTTTCTCCATCTTTTTATATTTTCATGATGACCTGATAACAATACTTCAGGTACACCATGTTTTTTTCCTTCAATATCTGTCCAAATTTTTGGCCTGGTATATTGAGGGTACTCTAAAAAATGATCTGAAAAACTCTCTTCCAAAACACTTTC
>MDSV01115045.1_pt1 | contig 10355 bp, 6 predicted proteins | sample 810851 | NCBI WGS metagenome assembly MDSV01 (sample SAMN05326640, study PRJNA326480) | marine metagenome | isolation source: seawater | place: Atlantic Ocean: North East | collected 2012
AAACCCTAACTGATTATTTCGCACTATCCCATTATCGCTATTTGGATTATCTGGAGCATAAGAAAGACTTAAAATATTTGCCTGATCGGTTATATTAACCAAGTCAACCCCCAATTCATGAGTAATGTTTTTTTGGTTTATTTTAAACGTAGTTTTTATATCAAAACGGAAATATTCTGGAAATTGTTTTTCATTAAACCCGTCATTTTCAAAAATTACTTCACCCTGAACAGCGGAAAGAGAATCATTTACCTCACCATATCTCTTCCCGCCTGCGCTTGTTATTTTAACACCTAGTCCTAGAACTTTATTTTTGCCTATTTCAAACTCTTTTCCTGCTAAAAAGTTGGCAGCATAGACACTGTTAAAGCTGGTGTTTCTTTCAATACCATCGCTTGGAGTGTATTTAGAATTGTACAAACAACCAGAAAATAAGGCATGCCAGTTTTTATTGAAATAACGCTGAATAGTAAGTTCTAAGCCATAATTGTAACCAGTTCCATCATTGTTTAGTTCATTTGGAAAAACCCTTGCAAATCCACTACCAGCATTGGTTAAAGAAAATGCAGAAGAATTAACCTCAATAGGAATTCCAGTTAAGTCTTGGTAATAAGCTTCGGCTTTAACCCCAAAATCTTTATTTAATTTTTGAGAGTAACCCAATACAATATGTTTGCTGTAAGTAAGATCTAAATCATGATTGACTGGTTCGCTAGCTCCATCATCAAGATAATATCTTGTATAAAGCGGCTGTGTTTGAGAATGATAGCCTAAACCAAAGGAAAGTGCGCTTTTATCATTGATGTTCCATCTCATTCCGAATCTTGGCTCAAGGGGGGAGAAGTTGGTTACATTATTTGGAGAATTACTTACATCAAAAATAGTCAAATACAAACTTGTTAGCCCAGCTGTCATTATTAAATCGTCAGAAAACTTATGTTTCCAACTCACATAGGGCTGAAACATAAACGAATTTCCGCTTGTGTTAAACCTATAATCCCAATTATCAACAGGGTCTGATGCTGAAACTTGCCTAGTTACGCTGTCTAAAAAATCAAAATTGGTTAAATCAGCTACCCAACCAACCTTAAGGGTATTTTTTTTATTCAGCTTTTTATTAAATGAGCTAGAATTAGAATACCTGACTTTATCAAAATCGTAAGCCATATATGGGTAAGTTGCAGTATCCACCCAATTTAAACTATCTCTTTCTACAGCATCATGTTTAGACATCTGCTTTTCTAAATTAATACAGGTCGTAGACTTTATAAATGAAGTTTCATTTAATGGTTTGGTATAAGTAGCCCCACTAACCAACATTCCTGTTCCAAAGCGCTGATCCTTGGTATTTTCACCATAAAGATCAACTTCTGTGCTATCCATCTGTTCACTAATTAAAATATTAATATTACTATTTCCTCCCATGGCCCAAAGGGACAAATTACCGCCTTTTTCAAATGGTAAATTTACTTTTGCTGCAAAATCTTGGTAGTTTGGAATGGCAGAAGTTCCTAAATCAATTCCAAGTTTATTAAATATTGAAAGCGTTGCTCTTCTATACATCACCAAATAAGAAGCCGCACTTTTTTTAGATAAAGGCCCTTCCACTAAAAATTCTCCACCAAACAGACCAATTTGCCCCGTAAACTCTGTTTTTTCACTATTACCATTTCTTATTTTAAGATCAAATACGCCTGCAGTACTGTTTCCATATTCTGAAGGAAAAGCTCCAGAAAAGAAATCGCTATTACCTAAGAATTTATTATTCAATATGCTTAGTGGTCCACCAGAAGAACCTGAAATTGCGAAGTGATTAGGGTTGGGTATTGTCACTCCTTCAACTCGATAAATTACACCTAAGGGAGAATTTCCTCTGACTATAATGTCATTTCGACTGTCATCAGCTCCTTGAACACCAGCCAGATTGGAAGCCATTCTTGCCGGATCTCCTCTACTGCCGGCATATCTTTCGGTTTCTTCGACTGAAAATTGTTGGGCACTAATAATGGCCATTTCATTGTTGACTTCTCTATTTTCGTTTGCAGAAATTTCAAATTCTTCTAACATTTCAGTAGACTCTTCTATAGAAATATTCAAAATAACTTCCCTACCAGAATTTACTACAATAGTTTGAACTAAAGGCTTGTATCCAATAAAGGTGAACCTTATTTGTTGTCTTCCAAGGGGAACATCAGGAATTTTAAATTTACCATCCATAGTGGTGGCAACTCCAGCCGAATAATCTCCATTTATAATTTGGACATTTACACCCGGAAGGGGAAATTGAGATTCGAGATCAACTACCTTTCCTTTAACAACTTGCTGTGCAGTAACAAAATGAGAGAATAACAACAAAAAAGCAATAACTGATAGTCTAAAATTCATGACAATTAATTTGATTAATAAATTAAACTATAAAAAATCAAAAAGGCAAAACCAAATCTATCAAAAAAGGATGAATAGGAAATAGTTGATAACTATTAAAGTTTTGAAAAACAGAGTTTTATGATATTTCAAAAGGAGAAATTTTTTTAAAGTATTATTGTAAATAAGTAAGTGTTAAAACGCCTAAAAAAAAGGTTAAAAAGAAGAGGTCAATTAACCATTTATACCTGCTTCTTATAAGGCCAGTTGAAATAATAATACTAATTGGAATAAAAAATGGAAAAATAAAAGGAATTTTAATGCCAAATAACGGAACAGAACAAACTGCAATTAAAAGACCAAAAAATAAAAGAGAAATTATTACCCAGGTTACTTTCTTGTATCGATTATTGGAACGAATAAAAGTAGAAGAAATGGGGTTTATTGAAAAGACTAAACCTAAAGCCAAAAAACCAATGTAAAACCAAAGAATATATTTGGAATCTAAATAGTTAAAGAGGATATGCGAGTCCCACCATGAGTTGAACCACGAAAAAAGATTTCCATTAATTATACCAAAAGGAACAATATATAATCCAAATACCACCAATACTAAAATGGGCATAATGTATTCTCTCCAAACAAAAGGCCTAATAATCAATAGCATTAGCCAAGTAATTGGAACTAAAAAAATATTTACAGGACACAAAACAGCACTTAATAATAGCCAAACACTAGCTTTGAAAATGATGTTTTTACAATTCTCATTTCTAAAAATTTTAAAAAACTCCTGCATGGCCATAACAATAAATAAATTGCTAATTATGGGTAAAAATAAAAATGGAATAGGACAATAAAGGACCAATAAAACCAAATAGATAAACCCTGATAAATAGAAGGACTTAGGAAATAGAACACTTTTATTGATGATTCTATTAATCTTAAAAGAAGTAAAGAAAATAACTCCAGCAAATAGCAAATAATAAATAAAAACGGGAAGCTTTAGGATTATTCCAAAAGGTAAATCAGCAGGAACAGGAACTGCATTAAAATATTGAAAAGGAAGCATGGTTAATAAAACTGTCCATGCTGATATTATGAAGAAAATTGGCTGGTTATTTCTTAAAAAATTCAACATCAATCAAAATTAATGATTTAAAGTGATTAAAAATTAATAGTTCTCTTACAAATATTTTATACTTTTGAAACGAAACTCAATTTATGAACTGGTTACTTTTACCTATAAGAGACTTTTTAGTTTGGATGTTTGAAAATACTTTGGAGCCTATTGGAAACAATCCTAACATCATTTTTTTATTGCTTGGATTTGGTGGCGCCACTTATTGGATGTTTACCCAACATAAGCTTAACAAAAAGGCCGACCAAGATCCAAATCAGATCAAGTAGGAATTACTTTTTAGCAATAAGGTCCTTACCAATATCTTTTCTAAAATAAGCATTTTCAAAGCTTACAGCCCCTATGCTTTTGTAGCTTGTTGCTAATGCAGTTTCAAGGTTTTTTCCATAAGAGGTTACTGCTAAAACACGACCGCCACTACTCACTATTTTATTGTTTTTAATATTTGTTCCTGCATGAAAAACAGTGGTTTTATCATCGATTTGTCCAATATTGATTTCTTTTCCTTTCTCATAATTTTCAGGATAACCTCCAGAAACTAGCATTACCGTAGTAGTTGATCTAAGATCAATTTCAACATCTCTTTCAGAAAGTGTATCAGTTGCAATGCCATCAAAAAGCTCAATGATATCGGACTTTAGTCGAGGCAGTATAACCTCAGTTTCTGGATCACCTAACCTGCAGTTGTATTCAATTACGTAAGGATCTCCTTTTACGGCGATAAGACCAAAAAAGATAAAGCCTGAGTATGAAATATTATCTTTTCTAAGTCCTTTGACCGTAGGAATAATTACTTGGTTCTCTACTTTGTCCATAAATTCTCTATTGGCAAATGGTACAGGAGATATTGCGCCCATTCCACCAGTGTTTAGGCCAGTATCATTTTCTCCAATTCTTTTATAGTCTTTAGCTTCGGGAAGAATTTTATAGTTTACCCCATCAGTAATTATAAATACGCTTAACTCAACACCTGATAAAAAATCTTCAACAACAACTGTGCTACTTGCTTCACCAAACTGACCTGAGAGCATGGTTTTTAATGCTTTTTTAGCTTTTTTTAAATCAGCTTCTATAATTACTCCTTTTCCAGCAGCCAATCCATCAGCTTTTAATACATAAGGCCCTTCTTTGGCTTCGATATAAGTTAAGGCTTCTTTTATTTGAGCGGAATTAAAGGATTTTGATTTAGCTGTAGGAATTCTATGTCTTTTCATAAAAGATTTCGCAAAATCTTTACTTCCTTCTAGTTGAGCACCTTCTTTTTCGGGTCCAATTACTGTTACATGATTTAATTTTATTTGAGAATTAAAATAATCATGAATACCATTCACTAAAGGAAGTTCAGGTCCAACAACGAGTACATCAATTTTATTTTGAACTGTAAAATTTCCAATGGCTTCAAAGTCGTTAATGTCCAGCGCAACATTTTCAGCTATTTCAGAAGTTCCAGCGTTACCAGGAGCAACAAATAATTTTTCTAACTGAGAGCTTTGTGAAATTTTCCAAGCAAGCGCATGTTCTCTACCCCCCGAACCCAATAATAATATTTTCATATTCTCAGTTTTTAACACAAAAGAAAACAAATATGTTATTTGACCATCAAATACTTTTTAACAACGGATAAATTATTTTAAACATCTTTCATCTAAATTACAATTAAGATATGAATGAAAATTTGTATTTTAGTAAAAAAAAGTGATGAGTAATTATAAATTTTATTTAGTTATAACACTGACATGTTTACTTAATATTGGCTCATTTGCCCAAAAAACAAAAATATCATTTGAAGTAGCTGGCGTATGTGGCATGTGTGAAGAAAGAATTGAAAACGCTTTGGATACTAAAGGAATAACATATGCTGATTGGTCACAAGAAACAAAAATTTGTCAGGTGACATTTAATGCATCAAAAATTACAGAAAAGCAAATCCATCAAATAGTTGCTAATGTAGGTCACGATACTCAAAAATGCAGAGCAACGGATGATTCATATAAAGGCCTTCACCAATGTTGTCATTATGAAAGAGCAGAAGCTTCTAAATGAAAAAAGCAGTTTTTTTATTAACAGGTTTTTTTCTCTTCATTTTTTCATTTTCACAAGAAAATAGCAATAAAATAAATGGTCTTGTTTTCGAAATTTCTGATAACGAGTCGCTTGTACCCCTTCCCGGAGTAAACGTATTTTATATTAACAGTAATAATGGAACTGTAACCAGTAATAATGGGTTTTTTGAGCTTGAGGAGGTTAATTTTACAGATACTTTAATTTTTAGTTTTATAGGCTATGAATCGGATACGCTTATAATTAAAAAAGGCGAAGAAATTAAGTTGGTAATGAGTGATGGAAAACTTTTAGAGGATGTCTTGGTGGAATACAAAAAAGGAAGCTATTCCTTTTCAAAAATTAACCCAAGACATGCACATATTATTGGTCAAGATGAATTAAGAAAAGCAGCATGCTGTAATTTAGCGGAAAGCTTTGAAACTAACCCATCAATTGACGCAACATTTTCTGATGCCGTAACAGGAACTAAACAAATTAAAATGATGGGATTGTCCGGAAAGTATGTTCAAATGCTTTCTGGCAACATTCCAGTAATTAGAGGGCTAGCTACTTTTTATGGCTTAAAACAAATTCCGGGATCATTTATTCATCAAATCGCAGTATCCAAAGGTGCAGGATCGGTATTGAATGGATACGAAAGTATGGTTGGACAGCTTAACCTGAATTTAAAGCAGCCAGAAAACGCAGAAAAATTTCATTTGAATGTATATTTGAATCAGGCGGGTAGAACAGAATACAATACTTTTTTTAAAAAAGAAGTTGGCAAAAAATGGTCTACAACACTTTTAGCTCATTTTGAAGATCAGTCTAAAAAAAACGACAGAAATGATGATGGATTTTTTGATACCCCACTTCATAATGATTATATAATTTTTAATCAATGGAATTATCGTTCTAAAAAGATTCATATGGAAATGGGTTTTAACGGCGCTCTAAGTAGTATGCAATCTGGGACTATTGATCAGTTCTCATACCCTGTTAACATTGAAACACGACAAGCCAATGCATTTGCAAAAATTGGATATTTATTTCCTAATGATGATTTTAAAAGCTTAGCCCTTCAGCTTAGCACAACTTACAATAATCAAAAGACTAACATTGACTCAACAAATTATTCTGGCAATCAATATAGTGGGTACGCCAATTTAATTTACCAACAAGAGTTGGGTGAAAATGATGAAAATTATTTTAAAGTTGGTGCGAGCTGTCAGTTAGATAGTGTTAATGAGAATGTTCAATCCCCCAGAGTTAGACCTCCAGTTAATCGTTTTTTAGAAATTGTTCCAGGGGTTTTTAGTGAATTTACTCACAACACCGAGAAATGGGGATTAATTGCAGGAATTAGAGGTGACTATTCTACATTTTATAATAATTATTTTATTACTCCAAGATTACATTTAAGACACAATTTTAATAGTGAAACTGCAATTAAGTTGATGGCTGGTAGCGGCCGAAGAACTCCTTATATGCTTATGGAAAATATCAGTTATATGGTTAGTTCAAGAAGCTGGATAATGGACACCACTCTTTATGGAATAGCTGGACTAATGGACGATGTGGGACAAGAGCATTCGTGGAATATAGGATTGGCCATATTAAAAGAGTTTACATTATTTAATAGAGATGGTACACTAACTTTAGACGCCTATCATACTTATTTTATAAATCAATTGGTAGTAGATCTCTATCAATCAGCAAGAGAAGTTCATTTTTATGCTCTAGATGGAAACTCTTATTCCAATTCAATACAGGCTGAAATTAATTACGATTTAAATAGAAGAATTAGTATTAGAACAGCCTACAGGTATTTAGATGTTAAAACAGATTATGTTTCCACTCATACAGATTTAACAATAAAAGACAATCCTTTTGTTTCTAAACATAGAGGTTTTTTAAACATTGATTACAGCACTAGAAAAAAGAATGATAGCCAATGGAAAATTGACCTTACTGCGCAGTGGATAGGTAGTCAAAAGTTACCTTACACTGAAGACAACCCTGAACCATATAAATTAGAATCAAACAGCCCAAATTATTTTTTAATTAACGGACAAATTACCCGAATTGCCAATAAAAAAACTGAGCTTTATTTGGGAGTGGAAAATGCGCTTAATTTCATACAATCTAACCCAGTACTTTCTGCAGAAAACCCTCAAGGAAATTATTTTGATAGCGCCATGATTTGGGGGCCAATTTTTGGAAGAATGCTATATTTTGGGGTAAGATTTACCTTAAAGGACTAAAAGGAATTGCTTCAAAATTATAGCCGTCTCTTTGAAGTTTTTCAATAATTTTTGGAAGAGCATTTAGCATCTTTTCTTTTACATTCATGTTATCGTGAAGTACAATAATACTTCCTCTTTCGGCATTTTCAGTAATATTCTTTATTAATTGAGTTTCAGAACAATTTTTGTCAAAATCACCACCTACCACATCCCACATTATAATTTTATATTTTTTTTGTAGCGCTTTATTACTTTTAAAATTAATTTTCCCATAGGGCGGTCTAAATAAATTACTATTGATTAATTTTTCAGCTTCTTCTACATTTTTCAGGTACATCTTTTTGCTTTTACCCCAGCCCATTGGGTGGGTCATAGAGTGGTTGCCAAAACTATTTCCAGATGAAACAATTTGATTATATAAATCAGGATATTTTTTTACATTTTTACCTACACAAAAAAAAGTCGCTTTAGCGTTATATTTAGAAAGGATAGAAAGTATTTTATCTGTAAGGCCTGGTGTTGGGCCATCGTCAAAAGTTAAGTAAATGCTATTTTTATTAGAAGGAATATCCCATACTTGATTTCGAAATATTTTTTTAACAATGATTGGGGTTTTTATCCAATACCACATTAGTTTGAACCACCTCCCCAAAGCCTAGTGTAATAAAAAGGAAATTTTTGTTGGTTGTTAAAAAACGCATTTTTTTGGCGATAATTTTCTACAAAAACCGCTTTAACTTTTGTACATATTTCATCATAATTGGTATTTGCTAGAAGTCCTTTTTCTGCAAAAGAAACTGGTCCTGATCCAATACCACTGTTATCTGCTTCAAACATTTTAGATTGGTCCATTCCAACAAGAGATGCTTCTCTGAGCATTTCTACATTAAACAAGGCTTTTCCGAGTTGCCCCCAAACATAATTCAGCTGACTGTCATCCATTGAGGTAAAATAATTTAGTCTTTGCAATTGAAGTTCTGCTAATTCTCTACCAATTTTATTTCCTTTTAAAGTATCTCCAGCTTCAAAATAGTTAGAACACAGGTAATAACAAATGTCATCTGCTGCAACCTGTTCATTTTCAATGGGCATTTCTTCAAAAGTGAGGTCTAAAACACGAATGGCATCATCATATCGGTTTTGTGCAATTAACTGATCACTAAGCTTCATCATTTGTAATCTTAGGTTCTGTACCATTCTCATGGTATAGTAATCCACAAGTACGCCAGGCTCTTTCATATTTCCCCATATGAAACCAACACTATCGACAACCTCATCTTTTTTATTAAGGGCGTAATTTCCATCCAATAGGGCCAACATTTTATTGATATTGGTTCCTCCAGTTCCACCATACTCAACAGGAGATAATTTATAAGTAAGCCCTTCGCAATACATGTGTTTTTGTAAGTTTCTATTGGCTTGCATTCCCATTATGCTAGCAAAGTAAATAGGCCTGTCCCACTTGTAATTGGCCAATAAACTAAGTACTGCCAAGTCTGCCTTGTAAAGCATTGAACCCTTGAGCCTCCATTGAATTACTTTTTTAAACTTAGGATTAGTCAAATCTTCTGAAGTAATAATTTTATTTTTAAGAGCATTATCAACATCAACTTCAAAATAAACATTACTAAAGTCTAGATAGGACTCGTTGTTACAAGAGAATGTTTGGAATTTTTTATTTCTATCATCACTAATAAAATCAATGGCTTCTTGAGCTGAAAACCATCTTTCAGGCCATTTATTGATTGGCTTGCCCACATTAGAAAGCATATTAGGCATTTGTTCTAAAGCCTTTTGAACCCCTACTGCTTTAATGTAACCATTCGCTTGAGATGAAAAGCTTGGGATATTGGGGCCACCATTAATTACTGATTGAGTTGCACTACTTATCCCTTTGGCTTTATAGTCTAAACGGTCCTTTTCTAATGAATCACCTATAGCTTTAATCCAAAAAGCTTGTTTTAATACATTGACAATTGCTTGTTGATCAACATTAGTATTTGCTGCTAATTTTTGAAGGTTGCCGAATACTTTTTGCATTTTTAAACGCTGACCATTGTTTTTGTATTTTTTATTATCAGTGTTGGTGATTAAAACATAATCCCTATTTCCGCTTCTATAAACAGATTCTCTCATGTTAATAGGTAAAGGATCTGATTCATATGCTCTTTTCTTCATTTGATTGATGTGCCAATCGGTACTTAGTAAAGACATATTTGCTACCCTTACATCTGTTCTAACGCCTTCAACCTCTTGAATGTACCAAAGAGGGAAAGTGTCATTATCACCATTGGTAAATAGTATGGCGTTATAGTCGCAAGAATTTAAATAATTGGCAGCAAAATCTCTGGCTGTAGAACGATTGGAACGGTCATGGTCATCCCAGTTTTCAAAAGCCAAAATACCTGGCACAACTAGACCCAAAAGAATAGGAACATAAGCCAAAATAGGGCTTTTTTTATACTTGTTACCTAGCCAAAACATAAGAGCAAAAACCGTCAAAGAGAGTACACACATGTAGGTAAGGCTTAGTCCAAAAACAGTTCCATTTCCAGCCATAAACT
>MDSV01139306.1_pt1 | contig 10355 bp, 9 predicted proteins | sample 810851 | NCBI WGS metagenome assembly MDSV01 (sample SAMN05326640, study PRJNA326480) | marine metagenome | isolation source: seawater | place: Atlantic Ocean: North East | collected 2012
GCCGCTGGAACATTAACAATCAACGGACAAGTTGGTGACATACAAGGTGTCACAGCAGGCGATGGTCTATCTGGTGGGGGAACATCAGGAACAGTATCAGTCGCACTAGACTTAAACGAATTAACGGCAGCTTCTGTAGATATTGCAAACGATAGTGTTGCAATTATAGATGCTTCAGATAACAGTTCTAAAAAAGAATCACTCGCCGACATTGCTACTGCAATGGCAGGAACAGGAATAACTGCAACTAATGGTGTATTTTCTACAACAGTAGGTGATATAACAAGTGTTGTTGCAGGAACTGGTCTTGCAGGTGGTGGAACATCAGGTGATGTGACAGTAAATGTTGGTTCTGGAACAGGTATCACAGTAAATGCAGATGATATAGAAATAGATACATCTGTAGTCACAACATTGACAGGCACTCAAACATTAACAAACAAAACTTTAACAAGTCCAATATTCAATACTGCTGTATCAGGAAGTGCTGTATTAGATGAAGATAACATGGCAAGTAATGCCAATGATAAGGTCGCAACTCAACAATCTATTAAGGCATATGTTGATGCCCAAGTTGCAACAAAAGACGCTCTCAGTGAGTTAAGTGGTGACACAGATGACATCACAGAAGGCTCAACAAATTTATACTACACAAATGCTAGAGCAGATGCCAGAATTGCAAACGCAATTAAAGATGAAGATAACATGGCATCAGATAGTGCAACTCATGTTCCTTCACAACAATCAGTAAAAGCATTTGTTGCCGCTCAAATTGCAACAAAAGATAATACAGACGAAATTACTGAGGGTTCATCTAACCTTTACTTTACAAATGAAAGAGTAGACGATAGAGTTGATTCATTACTAACTGCTGGTTCAAACATCTCATTAACATATGATGATGCCGCTGGCACACTAACAATCGCTGGTCAGGCAGGTGACATAACATCAGTAGTCGCTGGTTCTGGTTTAACAGGTGGCGGAACATCAGGAGATGCCACACTTAATGTTATAGGTGGTGATGGTATTACTGCAAACGCAAACGATATCGCATTATCATCAACAGTCGCTGGTAATGGTTTATCATACTCATCAGGTGTTCTTGCAGTTGGCGTAGATGATAGTTCAATCGAATTAGACTCAGATGCAGTTCAAGTTAAGGCAGGTGGTATTACTAATGCCATGTTGGCAGGGTCAATCGCTGCTGGTAAACTTGCAGGTTCAATAGGGAACTCAAAACTATCAAATAGTGCAATAACAATTGATGGAACATCAGTATCACTTGGTGGTTCTATAACAACAACTAATACACAATTAACAACAGAACAAGTTGAAGACATTGTTGGTGGTATGTTAGATGGTACCGAAACAGGTATCTCAGTATCATATGATGATACAGATGGTAATTTAGATTTCGTAGTTGCAAACTCAGACTTTGAGTTGACAGGAGATGTCACAGGTTCAGTCACACAGACTGCAAAAGGCAATGTATCAATCGCAACTACTATCGCTGCTAACTCAGTCGCACTTGGAACAGATACAACAGGTAATTATATTGCCGCTGTAAGTGCAGGAACTGGTGTCTCAGTAAGTGGTTCTGGTGAGGGTGCAACTTCAACAGTATCTATTGGACAGGCAGTTGGCACATCAGACAATGTGGCCTTTGCAAACTTAGTTCTTTCAGGCGACTTAACAGTTAATGGTTCAACAGTAACCAACAGTTCAACAAATACAACTATCGAAGACCAACTTATAGAATTAGGGACAGGTAATAGTGGTTCTGCTTCAGGCGATGCTGGTATAGTTATCGAAAGAGGAAGTGACGCTAATGTGTTCTTAGGTTGGGATGAAAGTGCTGATGCAATCACTTTTGGAACAGGAACATTTACAGGTGCATCAAGTGGTAATTTAACAATTACACCAAGTGCTGTCAATACAGGTGCATTAACAATAACAAATGCATCTAACAGTGGCGGAACTGCGAGAAACATATATCAGTCAACATCAGCTCCAGGCGGAAGTGATGGCGCAGTTGGCGATTTATGGATTCTTTACTCTTAATAAATAGTTTAAGGACTTTATAATATGGCGACAGGCTCACAGAAAGTAAAAACACCAACAGGTTGGAATGCCACTAGAGGCGCATGGGTTAAGACTGCATCAGGAACTTGGAAAGATGTAGAACAAATCTATGTAAAAACACCAACAGGTTGGAACAATGCATCTGGTCAAGAATCTACTCAACAACCATATCCTTATATTGCAAATGCACAAGAACCAAACATAAGAGATAAACAAAATCCTTATCCTTATATTGCTAATGCACAAGAACCAAACATAAGAGATGGACAAGAACCTAACATAAGGTCACAACAAGAACCTAATATTAGAGATGCAAGACAACCAGGAACATATCAACACAGGTCGCCGTCAACATATCGTGACCCTAGAACATATCAGAATCCTTCTACATATGACCATAGAAGTCCTTTAGAATACGACCATAGAAGTCCTTCTACATACGACCATAGAAGTCCGTTTACATATGACCATAGGTCGCCATCGACTTATCAGAACAGACAACCATCATCGTATCAACATAGAAGTCCTTCAAGAACACCGACAACTTATAATCACAGGTCGCCGTTGACATATGACCATAGAAGTCCTTCAACATATCGTAATCCGTTTACTTATCAACATAGAAGTCCACTTACATACGACCATAGAAGTCCTTCGATATATCAAAACCCTACGACTTATAACCATAGAAGTCCGTTTACATATGACCATAGGTCGCCGTTTACATACAGGCATCCTACATCTGCTCAAGAACCTAATATTCGTTCAGCGCAACAACCAGCAGGATATAGAAACCCTGTATCGGCACAAGAACCCAATATTCGTTCAGCACAACAACCGGCAGGATATAGAAACCCTGTATCAGCACAAGAACCCAATATTAGAAATAATCAACAACCTACTATTAAGAGTGCTCAATCGCCTAGTAATGCTCAACAACCTAATATTCGTTCAGCGCAACAACCTACTATTAAGTCAGCACAACAACCTAACAGTGCAAGACAACCGTTTACTGGACAGAATCCGTTTACAACTCAAGCTAGAGAACCTAACAGTGGAAGAAATCCAGTGAGTTCTAGAAGTCCTGTTATTGTTAATGTTCAAACACCGTTTGTATTACCGACAGGTGGTTGTTTCGCACCAGGAACAATGATATGGCTCGCAGATGGAAGTCATGCACCTATAGAACATTGTATGTTAGGTCAATTAGTAATGACTTGGAACGAGAATACAAAACTCTTAGAACCAAAACCAATATCTCTCATTATGGAACCACGAACATGTCCTATATACGATGTAGAGTTATCTGATGGAAGAATACTACAAGTCACAGATAGTCACCCAATAATGCTCTCAAATGGTGAGTGGGGTGCTTTCGATGTAGAGAAATGTGTTAGAGAACACGAATGGATGGAGGGTGTAAACTCTCATGAAATCAAAGTCGGGGATAATTTATTCTCGATGACAGACGCTATCATGTTTGATAGAGAAGATGAAGTTGGATTAGAAGTAATTTCTATAGATGAGAATCAAGAAATGGAAGTTCACAACTTATCAGGAATAGAAGAAACACATACATTCTTTGCGAATGGTATGTTAGTTCATAACTTTGGGAATCAGAATTCCCAAAACCAACACGAGAAGAGATAAGAGATGCCAAGAGTACCGTCAACAACAAATGGACAACAACCGAATACCTCGCAACAGCCGTTTACTGCTCAGAGCCCATATATTGCACAAGCAAGACAACCTTTTACTGGCCAGAATCCATTTACATTTAGGTCTCCGTTTACTTACAACCATAGGTCACCATTTACTTACAATCATAGGTCGCCGTTTACATATCGTAATCCGTTTACTTATAACCATAGGTCACCATCTAGTTATAACCATAGGTCGCCGTTTACATACAGAAACCCTGTAAGTTATCGTAATCCATTTACATACAATCACAGGTCTCCGTTTACATATAGAAATCCTGTAAGTTATCGTAATCCATTTACTTACAATCATAGGTCACCATCGATTTATCAACATCCGGCATCTAAACAAGAACCTAATATTAGAAGTAAACAACAACCTAATATCAGAGACCAACAGATTACAAGTAATGCACAAGAACCTAATATTAGGTCACAACAAGAACCTAATATTAGAAATGGACAATCTCCAAGTAATGCTCAGAATCCTGTAATTAGAAACGCACAGCAACCTAATATCAGAGACCAACAGATAAGCACTCAGAATCCGTTTATTAGAAATGCACAAACACCTTATATTGCAAACGCACAAGAACCAAACATTAGGTCAGGTCAAGAACCTAATATCAGAAACAATCAAGAACCTAATATAAGAAATCAGCAAGAACCTAATATAAGAAATGCACAAACAACAGCGAACTATAGACATCCTGTAAACGCACAAGAACCTGTAATTAGAGATAATCAAACTCCATTTACATATCAACATAGAAGTCCGTTGACATATGACCACAGGTCTCCGTTTACATACAATCATAGAAGTCCATTTACTTACGCAAGACAAGGACGAACACCTACAACTTATGACCACAGGTCGCCAACTACCTATGCAAGACAAGGGCAAACCCCAGTTATCCGTTGGGATGGTGTTCTAGCCAATCAGTGGCCTGGTACTCCTATTACATCATAAATACTCTAAACAGTATTAGGAAATTATATTATGAGCGTAAAATCAAATTCATTTGAGCACACCAAAGAACTATTTTTAAATCTAGATAATGTGAATGATAAATTCTGGCATTGCAATCTAGGTTCGATAGAAGTAGATAAAGACTATAAAGAAACAGAAGCATATAAGTCAGTAAATTGGGTTATGGAAAATCACACTGGTAAACTTAAAAAGGTTACATGGGGTGATATACTAAAGTTAGTCAAAGAAAAAAAGTTCATGGGTTGGAACAAACTTCAATCTCACGCATACGCATACAATTATTTTTTACCTCACGGATATACTCAGAAACCAGAGACACCTAGACCAGGCGAATCTGGTATGGACTTCATGAATTTGAATGATGAGTATACAGATATCACAACACATTTAGATATTTGGGAACCTACAATGAAAGCTGTTGATGACTGCTTAGTCAAATCAATGGCGGATTCAGTTTACTATCATAGTGCAAAGGCGCATTGGTTAGTCGACTCAATACGCAAAGAAGGACTTTGGAATCCCATTCAAGGCATAGTTGTTAAATCGGGTGATATGTTTAGATTATCAATTCATCCAGGTTCTGTTCGTTCTGGTGTATTTGAATGTATGAACGATGAAAGTTTAGAGATGTGGATATGGGACAGTCATGATGCTATACCTGTAGATGAAGTATCTGTAGATGACATAATCGATTGGGTGAAAAATAATTTAAAAGAAGGACAATACAGAAGTATGTCTTTTGGTTATACACAAGGTTATATAGAGTTCAATACTGATATGTCAAATCTAAAATTTAGAAGTAGTGTGTATGATTACAATAAGAAAGTATCTCAATTATCAAAAGGCAAACGCATAAACATTTACATTGGATATGATTCTAGACATAGTAGTATTGCAGAACTAAACAAAAAATGTTTAGAGGCAAATATACTACATGGTGCAGGTTCAGGTCCGACATACAATGAAATGAACAAATGGGTACCTGAAATTAAGTTTCTTGACATATCAAAGATACCAGAGTATAATAGAGATTACGCACAACAATCAACAGAGTTTACATACAGTAGATTCTTAATACCACACCTAGAAAACTATGAAGGATTTAGTATATTCTTAGATGATGATATACTATTTACAGAATCAATACTTCCTATGTTCTATTTCTTAGACATGGACGATGCAGTTGCATGTATTAAGTATGATTTTGATAAGTATGCAGAGACTAAATTTACAGGCGAAAAGAATGTTTCTTATCCGAAGAAACTATGGTCTTCGCTAATGATATTTAATAATGCACATGAAGACTGTAAGAAACTTACACCCGAAATAGTAAATACAGAATCAGGTAAGTATCTACATCAATTTGAATGGACAGATAAGATATCTGAGATACCTGATTGGTATGTATTTACAGAAGGACATGATACAGAAGAAACAAACTGGCGACCTAGTGCATATCATTATACAAGAGGCGGACCATGGATTGAGGGCATGGATACCTCTGAAATAAAACAACTAAATATTTACGAAAGACTATTGAACAAACATATAAAGTAGAGTATAATAGGAGATATTATGAATATGTTAATTTATTGTGAGAATGGAAATCTTACTATTAGAAAACCAAATGGCCTAGAATGGACATACGAAAATACTGATAAACCTGAATTGGGTTTTGACTATGATGTATTAGTGTATGATGATGTCGAAGTCAAAATAATGAAATGGCAAGACGATGTGCAATTTGAAAATCAAGAAAAGATTACACTTGCTGATGATGAAGTTGATGCAATTGAACAGTATATCGATAACTCAGCGCCGCCTGAACATGTAAATCTAAACAATCAATACAGTGAACATCTAGTAAATATGTGTAATCAGTATTGTGCTGAGCAAGTAGAGATGTATGGATTTTCAGATGTTTTAGAATGTATTGCAGCTGGCAGAGAGGGTTCAAATCATCCTTTAAGGTCTGATGCAAGAAGAGTATTAGAGTATTATGATGCAGTGTGGAATGTATACATTAATGTTGCAAATGAAATTAAATCAACTAGAGAAGATTTACTTTTAGATTATCAAAACTACTCTAATCAATTACCAAGACCTCAACAAGCTCTGATAGGATAAACGATGTATATCTCAAATGTAGAGATTATTCATCTAGATAAACCATTTAAAATAAAAGATATGCCTTTAGGCGGAAAGGTATATGTTGTTGATAACTATCTAGAAACATCTATACATCATTGGATTGAAAATAGAATCAAGAATTCTAACATGTGGTCTAAAACAAATAGGGTAAGAGGAGATAGTCCAACAGGATTACCTCATCATGAATTGTGGGGTGCAGGTTTTTTTTCTGGTCAAAGAGATAACGGAAGTTTAATTAATGAAGATTGCACAAACTTACAAGTCATACCTGGTAAATATCTAAATCGTAGAATATGCACAGACTTTGGTTTTAAATGGAAAAGATTTCAATACATGGGTGTAAACTCTCAGACTCATGGTCAACACGGAACAACTCATGCTGATTGTGCTGAAGAAGATGAATGGAACTTGTCATTTCTGTATTATTATAATACATATTGGAATCCTGCATGGGGTGGTGATTTAAGATTGTATGATTCTTTTCAGTTTGGTATAGACGGAAGAGAAGAACATGTTAAAGAACATTGTATCGGAAGTATTGAGTTTGTTCCGAATCGTTTATTAATATTTGATGGAAGAATACCACATGGTGCAGATGCACCAACAGAAAGAGCTAGATATGCAGATAGATGTTCAATAGTTTTGAGAGGAGATGAAGTAGAATTAATTTCTAACGAAGAGTTATATAATGCCAACGATAGACTTTACAACCTTTAACGAAGATACACTTCGTAATTTCAAACCTGTCTTAGCGAAGTCAGTTCTTCCTTCATGGTGGAAAAAGATGAAAGTCTTTCAGGCCATAAGAGGTCAAAGAACTCAAACTATCCGTGCTTGTCCGGCAATGCACGATTGGACTAAATCAGGTTGGTATTTACTTGCAAACAGAGACATAGAAGTTCTATGTGGTTCTGATAGAGAATCATTATCAGATGAAAACTGGACAACTAGAGACCCAAGTGGTAAAGGTTATTCATCACCAACACACCCAAGTGACCAATTTGATAATGCATTTGAATACATTAAAGACGGAGAGTTTGGTCATGTTAAAGATGCATTTAAGTGTAGAAACCCTTGGAACATAATTACACCAAAAGGTTATTCTACTTACTATGTTGACCCATTTCTATTTCAGAATGAATACTTTGCAACATGGCAAGGTATTATAGATACAGATGAGTTCAATGTCAACCAAGACAATTCACAAATCATATTCTATCCTAAAGTAAATCATTCATTTACTATACCAGCAGGCACACCTTTATGTCAGATAATACCTTTCAAAAGGGAAGAATGGGTTGCAACATATCAATTAAAAGACACTAAGATATGGCATGATAATAGAAGTAAGTATACTACTAATCATGATATGCCAACTATGGATGAACAAGGACGAACTAAATACGATGATAATGTAAAAGATAAACCAAACTCTTTAGGTCCATATAGAAACGAAGGATATTGGAAAGAGAAAGGTCAATTCTATTCAGAGAATGAACCGCCACCAGAATGTCCTATGCATAACATGAGTAAAGATTTCAAAGAAGAACAAAAGAAACTCACGGAGTTAAATCACGATGGCGATTAGATTATGTTTTCCTACAATAACAGTAGAGAAGTCTTACTTAAATAAAGAACAAGATTTTAGAAAGGGTATGACTTCTGAATACTTTGCTATGTGTAAGAAAGAGATAGATGCCATGAGAAAGAGAGACCCGAAAGGCAGAACTCGTTCAAATCAAGGTCATGGTTGGCAATCAAATGATGGCATAGATGATAACCCTATATTCAATAAACTAATGAGAGAAATCAGAAGAGTTGTCTCACAAGAAATGATGCCTTATATGGGTGCAGAACCTGGAACTGCTGAATGTGTATTGCATAACTCATGGGCAAATATAAACTATCAATTTGGTTGGAATGCCCCACATTTACATAATGGTTGTTTCTATTCAGGTGTATGTTATATTCATGCAGATGGTGATGAGGGTGCTATAAGATACATTGATACTCATTCTAAAGTTGTTGGTAATTGTCCTAATTTGCCTAGAATGAGAGAATCAGTTCATCATCAACCAAAAACAGGAGATTTATTTCTTTTTCCTAGTGGTCTTATGCATATGGTTGAACCAAACACAACAGAAAAAGATAGATACAGTATTTCATTTAATCTTGAAGTCGATGAAAGAAATTTACGAATCAAACCAGATAGAAGATTAAGAAGAGAAAATGCTGAATTCATTTACGAAATAGACGCTGAAGGCAAAGTTATTTCATAAATAACTGTATGGATATAGTCATAGACCCACACTTACTTTGGAATGTAATACTAACTGTAGTAGTAGTTCCTGTTGGTTGGATGATTCGTGGCATCTTTGCAGAACAAAAGAGAATGGATATTCTTATCAATAAGACTAGAGAAGAGATTGCAAAAGATTATGTCACTAGAGAACAAATGGAACAAACATTTCAGCGTATAATTGATTCTATAGAGAGAATTGACGAGAAAATAGATAGACTTCAAACTAAAACTTATTTCCAAGATTAGTATTTGCATAAATAGTAATAAACAGGATTATTACTATGGCAACCCCAAATTCAAAAGCAACCTTTAAAGAGTATATCAAGAGAGCTCTTGGTGCACCTGTTCTAGAAATCAATGTCGATGATGACCAAATGGATGATAGAATAGACGAGGCACTACAATACTTTCATCAATACCACTATGATGGTTCCATGAAAATGTATCTTAAACATAAGGTTACAGATACAAAGATAACAGGTATGAAGTCAAACGAAGACTTTACTGAATCTTCAGCAGGAACTCATGCATACACTGATGAAACTTTCAAACAACAACAGAATTACATAGTCTTACCAGACTTTGTTATGGCTGTCATGAATATATTCCCTTTCAACGATAAACATAATCTGAATATGTTTGACTTACGATATCAGTTAAGATTAAACGATTTGTATGACCTAACTGCAACCAATGTTCTATACTATGAACAAGTTCAACAACACATCAGATTATTGGATAACATTTTAGTTGGTCGTCAACCAGTTAGATATAATCAACATATGAATAGATTATATCTTGATATGGATGTAGACATGATTAACTCAAACGAATTTTTGATTATAGAATGTTATAGAAAACTAGACCCTAATGACTTTACAGATATCTACAATGATATGTGGTTGAAGAAATATGCAACTGCAAAAGTCAAATATCAATGGGGTGAAAACTTATCTAAGTTTCAAGGTATTGCTTTGCCAGGTGGTGTCACACTAGATGGTCAACAATTGAAACAAGAAGCACAAGAAGAAATACAACGACTCGAAGAAGAGTCAAGATTAAATCATGACATGTTACCTATGGATATGATTGGATAATGAGATATGCCAACTAATGTTTTTTTCAACCA
>MDSV01211232.1_pt1 | contig 10355 bp, 4 predicted proteins | sample 810851 | NCBI WGS metagenome assembly MDSV01 (sample SAMN05326640, study PRJNA326480) | marine metagenome | isolation source: seawater | place: Atlantic Ocean: North East | collected 2012
CCCATTTGAATAATTCCTTTCATTATATACCGAACCCGTTATTGGGGGGTATGTCAAAATGTCAGAACATGAATTGTGCTTGTGAATCATGCACCACAGATAACCAAAACGAAGCCATACAGGTAGAGCATAACATCAGAGTAGTACATGTACAACGAAAAGAAGTACATCTTGAAGCACCTAGGAGATCGTCTGATAGAATTGTTTCAAAAGCAGGTGAATGCTTGAAAAATCCGGATGAGTGCTCGATAAAAGATGTAAAAGCTATGTCTGCATCTATCCTCAGTGTATCTCAGGCTCATGACGATCCTGTATTCAGGTCTGGGGGAGTTTTCGTGGAAGAACACATCGACGAAGATTACGACGATGACGATGACGATGAAGATTGGGAATATCTGTACTGTTCTTGTGGTAATTTAGCTGCAAGGGATTGTGAACATGGATCTTGTGGAAGTTGTTGTCCAGGCTGTTCTAGACACAGATGAATTTGAGGTGAATAGATGTCTAAACATAGTGGTTTTCCTGATAATTGGGATGAAGAAATGCTAGAAATGATAAAAGCTATGGCTGCATCTATCCTCAGTGTATCTCAGGCCCATGATGATCCTGTATTCAAATCAGGAGGAGTTTTCGTGGAAGAACACGTCGACGAAGATTACGACCTTGTGTGTAAATTAAACTATATCATAACAATCAGATTTTTTGTTGGAGGTAAATTGAAATAGGATTCTTTCGGCCGGAGATACGGTGAGTTATGCGCCTTGAGCGCCGGCCTTGTGCCTAACTATGGTAACCCACTACCCTCGCAGCAACTATGTAGCGGATGCTATAAGGCGTTGTCCAGATTGTAATTCACGCGACTTGGTTGAAGATTATTCCAGGTCAGAGTTATACTGTAACCAGTGTGGACAGGTAATCGAAGATAACATCAGCCGAGGTGATGAAAAAAATTACTCATATGATACTGATCAAAAGAGCCAAGACCAACAATCGAATCATAAATTACAAAGAATAATCGCCCGTGAAAAAAAGTTCAATTCTCCCAAAGAAAGCTATACAATTTTTTTAATCAAGAAGCAACTAGAACGACTTTTCAAGAGAAAGGACAATTTTGATGAAGGTATTTACATGCTAAAAAAGATGAGAAATCACACAACCCAAAATAACACTAGGCTGTTAGTTGGGTATAGTTCAGTATTAACAGCTGCAGTAACATCTCAAGTAATTTGCAACTGGGTTAAAGAAGAGCAATTTTCATTTAAGCAACTACTTGAACAAGTGCAACAACAATTAGAAGACCCGAACTCTCCATTTTTCGAGCCAGACACGAAGAAGTTTGAAAGTGAGATTCGAGGATGCATCAATAAGATTTTCAAAGGATTCAATCAATTATTTCCACATAAGGGAAATCTAAAATCGAGAACAACAAATCATCGTCTAGATAAGTTGGAAAAGATGATTCATAATCTAAAGGATGGAGAGCAGTTACCAAGTGATTTTTCTTTACCAGAATCTTTAGTTGATTCTTTGCAAGATTTCCATCGATATCCATCTAAAGGCCAACCATTGGATACTTTCCATAGCGAATTGATATACCAATATTGTCGCAGATTCCAAATCAAGATTTCACGTAGGAGTATTTTTCAAATAGGGCTAGGTAAGACTTCCAAAGCGAAGACGGAACATTGGTCAAAAGATATCTCGGAGATTATAGATTATTGGGAGGGTAATAAGCATGACAACGATTGATGAGTTTCAGAAAATGATTCCTGGAATCTTTGATTCAGAAACGGTTATCGAAAGAATCGAACTAATCGATATGTTGAGTCCACCAACGCGTAATGCTACTACGATGGAGAAATACTTGAGCAGCATAGGGGTAGAGCCTACACAAGAAAGCAAGTTGGAGACTAAAGATTCTTTGTACAGTGCAGATATTTTCGGCCGCCTATTCGGAATAAACCGTGGCGAATTATTCGAATTATTACATGGATATGATTTATCGTCTCTTCCAGAAATTCCGATTCGCTCATTATCAATCCCTTTGAACTCAGGAGTGAATGGAGCCTGGGCACCAAATGGATATGGTAAGACCTTTGCAATTAGTAATATTTTGCAAAAATTACAGGTTGCTACCGGAAGTACCAATACTATGCGCTTTGAAAATTTCATTAGGTCTTGTAATCTAAACAAATTCATTCAAAATTACGATAAACAATTGATAATTAATGGATGGCAAAGTGATGGCCAAGGTTCATGGAATGCTATAGGCGACACCTCGAAAATCTCTCGCATTCAAAGTAAATTAATTCCATTTAGAGAACTTAATTTTTCATTATCTTGTGGTGGAATCATTAGTATTAGGGTTGATTATGGAAAGGATTGTAATTATGAAGGATTTAAAATTGTTGTACATTTACCTGATGAGAAGTTAGAAAATTTAGATCAACAAATAGAAGGTGTAAGAATTCCTGTATGGTTGTGTTTGTCATCTGAAAGGGATGATAGTAATCATAAGTATTCAGTAACCTCGTATGAATTTGATGACGATGGTGAAGAAATTGATTATGATGATATCGAGTTAAGAGAAAAATTGCTTGAACGAATTTTGAATCTAGCAATCGATTATGTTGAAATTCCTCGATTGTCTTACATGCCTGGTTTTTTTGAAGAAATTTCAAATGAATTCAAGAAATATATTTCTAATTTATTTTCCGGAGAATTCGAAAGCAAATACGGACGTCTTGATGACTATCCTCAACTCAAGTTGTCAGACTTGTTGGAAAATTTAAAACCCCAATCGTCCCGAGCAATCGGACTTGGTAAACAAGATGTATTAAAAGTAAATGTCCAATCTCTGTATGAAATATATCTTAACATTCTTGAAGTTTGGAATGAAATGCAAATCGAGGGAAATATTGGTGTAATCAATATACGCGAAATATATTCTAACATAGCTAATGCTTCTATCATTAGCGATTATTTTAATGAATTTATTTACGGAGAAAATTACCGGGAAGGATCCATTCCATCTATCGATACTCTTGACAGAATGAAATCAATGTCTGCGGAAATAAGTATTTACAAGTTAAAATCAGCAATACGGGAATTGCAAGAAGGAATCCAATACGCCGAAAAGGAAGATTTTGAATTGAATGCCGAACACAAAAGGCATTACGGACCTGAGCATGAAATTGAAACCAATGCATATGAGCTTAGTAGGCATTACTATGATGCAATTCAATGTATTACACAAATCATCAAAGATTCGGAAAGACAGAAAGGATATCGAAGTATTTCCAACAAAATACATTCTTTGGAAAATCGTTTGAATTCTAATCTTAAAACACCAACAACTCCTTGGAGTATCCGAGTAAAGTTGCTTAACTGGATGATTGAACCAAATTCAAATGTGTTTGCTTTCGAATATGAAAACGGCTCAGAAACTGCTGAATTTAGAGCATCATGGGACACATTATCATTTGGACAAAAGAGTAATTTCATTTTACAAACGATTTTAATTTTAGAAGAAGGCATCAATCAAGTTGAACCAAAGTATCCTCTACAACGATGCTTAATCATTGACGAGCCGGAAGCAGGTAAGGCTGAGGCTTGGGTTAGTCAATTAATTGAGGATTTACAACAGCATCATTTCAAACTAAACGGTAGAAAAAGATCATCGGTCCTGATTCTCTCTCATAGAGGGGTAATTTTGGATAGTATTTCAGATGATGGAAGTTATGCCTTAATGCATGCCCCATCAGTTCAAACAGAGGGTGAAGATTAACGGTGATATTTTGCAGTATGTTCGCAACGAGCCAAAAAAATCTAGGCCACCTTTGATTCTATACGAGGATGGATTGGGTAAAGCCAAAGGCAAACTCATATCAAAACAAGGAGAATTTATTGTTAGAGACGGAGAATTTTTCTCCCCCACCAATAAGACTCTACAGTTTATACATCCAACTAAGACAAGAATTGGTAAATCAGTTGAAAACTTAGCACTTGCCCACGCATTGTACTCACTGCATCTTCCTGATGGTAAATATTGTGTTCAGCAACTAAAATCATTCACTAATCCTAATGCCAATGTGGCTCTTGAAAAAATTAATCAGATTAAATCGATTTTTATTGATACTGATGGTTTAGATGTAACCGTTCTTGAAGAATCTGAAATAGAATATAGTTTTCAAGGTTCCAAATTAGCAGTAACTACTCAACCAATATATTTGCTTCTTGAGAAGATTCGTGACCATCCAACAAAATTCAGAGAACGTGAAGAACCAATTTCTATTTCGTTTATCAATCCCAATTTGGAGGGCTTGGAATATTCGGGTTTGCGCCAAGAAATTACCGAGGAACAACTTGCTAAGTTTATTTCGGAAAACATTGGGTTTAGCTCATTAAGAATTAATGATCCTATGGGGGGCGATATTGACTTAGTTTGTAGTACAGATATTATCGGTACCAATCCTAAGAGATATTTCAAAAAACGTTTCAACGAAAAAGCATACAATGATTTTTTGAGAGGACTAGTGCCACGGTTTGAACAGAAAATGTCAATAAATTTAGTTGATATATTGAACAAATACTTTCCACAACGTAATCCAACGACTCAATTACACGCATACATAAAAAAAGAACGCCTACCATCTGAAATTCAAAAAATGCCTTGGAAGGAAAAGAGAAAATGGTTTGCCCAAAGGAAACGATTTTTTGATAAAATCTTAAGTCAAAATAGTGTAGAAAAAATTGTTCAAAATCTAATGCAACCAAATTACTATACTACTTTTAAACTGGAATTACAGAGAATTAGGGGCCCAGGAAATTTGCACAAGAAAAAATTCTATCTGTCCAATGAAAAGAAAATTCCGTTCGATAAAAGCGAATTAGAAGAAATAATCAACAAGATTTTCGAGAGTTTGGTTGATGAAAATCCACCAAACGAGGGTATATCGGATATTCAGATAGATGAACTAAAAAAAAATCTAAGATATAAGGCGGACGGCTCTCTTGATATGAGATTCAAGGCCTGCAAAGAATGGGTGTCGCTAGGCTTGTCAAAACCGTCTTGATTATTCTTCTTCCCAAAACTTTTGCATATGTTGTATGTATTTTGCAGAAGTTTGTTTTGAGAAATTTTTCGACTTGATATCTTTCATCAATGAGGTTAACATTGAGTCAACAATTTTGTCTTGTTTGTCATCTCCAATCAATTTGATAAAATCTTTGATTTTCTCATTCAGTTTCACATCTGATGTAGGACTGTTATTATTTTCGAGATCTTGTGTAGTGTTCTTATTCCTGCCTTTACTTGTGACACTTACAAGAGATCGATTTCCAAAGTGTTCCTCTAGAATCATTAGTACTCTATCAACAAAGGTCTTCTCATTTGCATCCGATGTTGCAGTAATCAATTTTTCTAGCAAGGTGAAATGCGATGCGAATCGCTTGGCAGAGTAATCTACTTGAGTTTCTTTTGTGTGCAGTACCATCCTGTAGTAGTCATTAGTGTCAACATATAATAGAATAGGAGAATCTAATTCATCAGAAAATGGTTTACGTTCTTGTCTGTATGTGTTTATTGTGACTTTACTGGACTGGATATCACTCAAGAGTTCGATGGCTTCTTCCCATGAAGAGAGATTCTTGGATTTTTCTTTGAGAATCTTTGATAGTCTCATTAACTCGTGAATATATTTCATCTTGGTGAAATATTTGTTTAGATCTTTTTCCATTCTTGCCTTTAATCCGTCAGCGTACCAAATGCCACCGGATTTAGGCTCTATTTCGATTGTGTAATTCTTCAGCCTTCGATATTTTGCATCATCTAATTCCTCATTTATTCTAATTAGATGATCCTGGTCTCTGACTAACTTACCTCTCGATATCTGTGTATTCAATGTATCTTCTACAATGAGTTCTGGAATGAATTCACCAGGTTCTTTTTCACCGTCTCCCCAGCGAGGTAAAACTACAGGCATGCCTCTATCTACAGAAGTTCCTACATTGTTTAGATGTGAAGTATATACTGCAGGATACGATAATAGTGCATTTGCAAAGGTTTTGATTAGATCTTTCACATTTGGAGTCTTTTTATTCTTCAGTGCGAAGTCTAAGATAATGCTCTCAACCGCTCTATCAATTGCTCCTGCCTTTAGGAAATTAGTACCGATTTCCTCGAAATCTAACTCATCATTTCTTTCATCGCTCAAAAGTCTGTGAGCCATTATGTAACCAATCAGTGCATCATCATTTGAGCACAATTGAGGGTCGTATTGATTGTTGGCCGGAAATCTATTTACAGCTTTTTTCGTTTTGAAATCATTAACATATACCATGTCAAGATTCCAGAAATTATGGCCGGAATTCCTCCACTCCCAAGATGTAGAACCTTTGGTGAACCATTTTGTTTTGAAATGGCCCAATTGTGCTCTTCTAGAATTTAGGGATTGGAATATCACATCAGTACTCACGCCATCGAATGCAATAGCATTTGTAATCTTGCTAAGTGCGTCTTGATTTATTGATTTACAAAGTTGAGTTAATTGAGCCTTGACTTGCGAGTTTTGAGGTAAATTCTCCAAAAGCCATTCTGTAACTTCTAGTGCACTGTCTAAATTTTCTTCAGTAACTTCTTGAGAATCTTCGAGAGTTTTGTCCTTTGTCAAGAAAAATTGATTATTATATGCTGTGATTCTCGTATCTGAACCTAGTGTGAGTTCCAGTACTTTGTCTAACAACACTCTGCCACTGGAAAAATTGCCCTCCCAATTAACAGCATCTTCATTCGAATCATTATTTGAAAACATTTCAATTCGTTTTCGGCCTTCCCGGTCGACTGCATGAATAAATTCTCTGACAAATGTTTCATCGGCTTCTGCTTTTTTATCTAGTTTAATGATGCGATTTAACTCATTAATAACTCGAGCAGGTTGAGCTTCAGGATAGATATGATTCAACATCATTGAAATCGAATCGGGAATCCTTGGTAGTTGTTCTTGGTTTTGCAAAAATAATTTCTGCCATTGAATAATAACAGGCATAACATCGATGTTATCAATTATTTCAGCTTCAAATGTAGGATCTAGCCTCAGTAGTAAATCAAACGCAGTTTCAATATCTGCGATATTATCTAATTTTAGTAGCCAGGATTGAATTCTTGATGCGAAAAGTTCGTTTTGTTCAACCTTTACAGGAATGATTTCCATAAGTTCTCTAACTATTTTAATCTCTGAAACACTGTTTTCATTAGGAATAAGCAGAGACATTAGCCAATGGATAATGCTATTTTCTTCATTTGAGTTTTCTATTACCCAGTCAACTAATTTTTCAGCATCTCTTTGAATAATTCTGATTACCCATTTGATTTGAGGTTTGGTCTTTTCCAAAAAATGCGAGGACAAATTTATACCATCATTCCTATCAAATGAATCAATGACATCAATTAACAATTCAGCAGGCAGTGTCCAATATGAATCTTCGACCATCCAAGGCTCAGAGTTATCAGCATCAATAGGTAGAGGGAAGTGCCACGGGCTAATCTTAATTCTAGGCAGATTCCATCCGGTTGGATATGGTCTGTAGATGAGCCTTTGTTGTTCAGAATTATTTGAAGTATCTAGATTTAGTGAAGGAACGTTTAGTTGCTTACTGATCAGTTGTACTCCTTCAGTTATCTCCTTCTCATTTATGTTTCCGAATAATATTTTCAACCATCGGAAGGTTTGCGGGCTTGAACTCAAAATAACACGCGTGTATTCTTTTTCCATTAGTTCTGGAGATACGTTGTTCCAATCACTCCACAATCTCCTAGTGTCTTTGATGATTGTGTCAAATAAACCTTCATCTTCTATTTCATGATAAGTTATTCGAGATAGTATATTGAGATTAACAAATAGTTTCAGTGCGTTAATACTGTCTCCCCTGCTGTTCTGTTCTGTAATAAAATTACCATTGAGGTACAATTCGATTTTTGATCTGAGTTCTGTGTCCCTGATGCAATCAAAAATTATGTCAAAATTGTCAGTAATTGTATTATACACTTGAGACTCAATAGGTCTTCTAATTGTCATAAACACATTTCGTAGTGATTCAATGAACTCATATAGGTCTGATGCAAGGTTATTGATGTCGTTTTGTAATCTTCTCCATTTCCTCGCACCGTATGCTGTATCCAGTGCTTGCAAAAACAACTTACTCATGGGTATTTGAGGAATTGTACTATTCTCCAAAAATTGCCGAAAACCTTCATTCGAATCTAGTTTGTCTTCTGGTATTGTATTTTTGAAAAACTTTTCCTGTTGAGTAATTTTCTGATATTCTTCGAATGTGTCTGTTATCACGAACAAACCAAATTGTGGTCTGCTTACTGCAACAAGTATGTAGGATAAATCTTGCATTTCAGTCCAGGGCTGGCCCTGATAATTTTTTTCTTCAAAAAATGTGATTACTACAGGAACAGTAAGCCCTTTAATAGATTCAATATCAAAGATTCCCACCTCGTCTAAGATAGTTTTCCATTCAGATAAATCACTATCTGCTTTTTCCGTGTAGAGATTCTCAATCTTTTGAATTATATTTGAAACAGAATTCTGGATTTGCTCATTGGGCCAATTATTTATGCTGCTTATATGTTCAACAACCGTATCTTTACTACTAATTGTCTGGCATGGTAAAATTAGTGCAACTTTCACCGCAGTCTCATCATTATCATTATAATTGGTAATTTGAAGCTCCAATTGACTAAGCACTAATTCCCAGTTTTCTTCCGATGGCTTATTCCGACGTTCCTCAGAATTCGGTGAAGAAGTAAGATATCCCTTTCTTTCTACATCAGCGCGATTAGGTCTTGTCGCTCGTTTCATGTTAGGCATAGCTTTTTGTCCAATATCGGACATTTTTGTTACAATATGATTTACAACTTCAACCGCGGTGTCGAAATTTCTATAATTCGCCCGCAGATCTTTCTTTTGTGGGTTGTTCAAGCCATCTGCTAGTGTCCAATTAGCATCCTTAGATTGTCCGATTAGGGATTCTTTCCAATCCTGATATAGATTATTTATGTGCAACATTTTTCCTTGGAACAAACCGCCTCTAATTGTTTGATACTCGTCTCCTGCAGTAATGAATACGAATGGGGGCCGATTTGCCCCCTTGCCATCGCCTCGGTTTGAAAAGTGTTCCAATAGAACCGATAACATGAATGTAGTGAAATCTTGAGATTCATCAATGAATATGCAATCATATCCGCTTTTCAATCCTGTATCCCATAATTTTGACAAACCTTGATTCTCTTCTAAAATTTTGATATTGCTAATTAGGGAATATAACAAACCGGATGAATTCCAAAGGCCGTCAGGATTAGAATCAGAAGATTGTAAGTAATCTAATAATCCACCCTCAGTCATCAATAGAGAGTTCAAACTTCTTATTCTTTCACAAGCCTTTTTCTTTGTTGTAGATGCAAAAGGGTTCCAGAAATATATTGGTCGAATATCAGCAACCGATTTTTCAAACGGATTGTACAGGTTAATCGCTTCATCAAACAAATCAACATGCATTTCAACATCATTGGCTGTTTCAGGAAGCCATTCACAGAAAACCTTTGGAGAACCAAATACTCCGTAAACAAAATTGTTGAGTATCCTAGTTAGCAAGTCAGAATTTTCGAACCAATATTTCCATCCTGTTTTCTGAGCGTTGTTGCAACTTGCTTCTATTTCTAGCAAAGCTTTGCCAATATTTTCTTCATTTATTTTCCCACCTTTACCTGGAGAAACAAGGTAAAGGCTTTCTTCAGTTACGAAATCAATGTTATCAATGTATGAACTTGCCTGTTTGGGGGTTCTAGTATACACCAATTCTAAAATTGATTTAATCTCTTCTTTAGCTTCGTCGAGTAAAGTTTGAGTAGTGGCCAAATACAAAATTTTCCTCTTACCTCGATTCATTCCGGGTTGCAATAATGATTCACAAACTAGAATGTGCTGAATTGTGGATTTACCCGTGCCCGGACGGCCACTAATGTTCATCATTGGAGAATCTTCAACATTGAATCTGTTAATTGTCAATACTTGTTCGAAGTTCACCTTTGTTACATCATCAATAAGTCGGATTTCATTGAACTGTTGCAACAATACTCTGCGGAAGTTTGCATCATTTTCATTTAGCATGAAATCTGTAGGGAGCAATCTTGCAGCGCTTAGGTCCCACGCAATATGTTCTAAAGAATTGAAATCATCCTCCTCGAGTAGAGTTTGTAGCGATTTTTGGTATTCAATATTATTTTCTCCATCGAGGACATAACTTGGTTCGGCGCTAAATTTCTGAAGGTTGAAAGAATCACCTTTTAC